>JABAOC010001056.1_pt1 | contig 18540 bp, 12 predicted proteins | sample 7062161 | NCBI WGS metagenome assembly JABAOC01 (sample SAMN14538625, study PRJNA623070) | marine sediment metagenome | biome: marine biome [ENVO:00000428]; feature: marine pelagic biome [ENVO:01000023]; material: deep marine sediment [ENVO:00002113] | place: India: Gulf of Khambhat ... | reverse complement strand
AAATCGGAGGGCGCAAAGCCACAGTCCCGCGTAAGCGGGAGGCTGGGTTACCGAAAGAAGACACGCAGAGTACTACTTAGCCGCGAACCAGTGAACGGGATGCTGGCTTTAATTATCGGAGAAGACTGGGGGCGGTTTTTTTATTGTAAATTGGGATTAAATTAGTTAGAATAACATAAATTATTCGAGCAAAAGGGAAGAGATGTTGCTTTCCAGAAAAACCATTCTGATAATTTTGATTGGATCCATCGGACTCGTTCTGATTGGTTCTATCGACGTAAGGGGCGGTCCACTGGAAGATTTTGATGCCTTTGTGAAGGAAAGGGAAGAGGAATTTATATCATATAGCCAGGAAGAATGGAATAAGATGAGGGATGAGAAGGAGCAGGGAATATTCATAGTCGAAGAAGAGCTTCTGGCTCCTGCGAAAGTGGAAAAGGGAGAAAAAGAAGAAGTGAAACCGGAAGAGGAAGAGGCTGTTCCGCCTGCTCCCGCAGGAATTGGCATAATTCTTCCCTTTGAGTCGAGACTCAGCATAACGGGAAGAAAAATGATCTCTATGAGGTATGGCGAGGTATTCTATAAGGATGAAGACGAGAGAACAACTACCGGCACTCCCGCCGGAGTGACCGAGGGTTTTGATATGGACCAGGAGCTCCAGGTGAAGATTAAAGGGAACGTAGGGAGGAAAATTACGGTTAACGTAGACTACGACGATACCGTGGAGGATAAGAGAGATATTTCCGTGGTGTATAAAGGAGACCCTGATGAGATTGTTCAGGAGGCGGCATTCGGAGATATCACTCTGGAGCTTCCCGCAACCGAGTTTGTCGCCTATAAGAAGAGCGTATTCGGCGGGAAATTGGATGCTCAGTATGAGGATTTTAGATTGATGGCTATCGGCTCACAGACCAAGGGCGTGCCGGAGGAGAAGAAATTCAAAGGTAAGTCCACATTTGAGAAAAGAGATGTTAATGATACTTCGTATCGGCGGCGTAAATATTATGAATTGTGGGGGGATACAAATATTCAGAGTGGAAGTGAACAGGTTTATATTGACGACCGGGATGGAGCAAATAACCAGAATGGCGCCTTTATGACAGTAAGAAATGTTGACCTTTTACCCCTGACCGGTAGCGCCACGTACTACGGATACTTCAATCTCCAGGTTCCGGGACAGGACTATACGATAGATTATGTCAAAGGAATTATCACTTTCCGCGACATAGTATATGAAAATTATGTCATTGCCGTAGATTATAGAAAATCCGACGGGCAGCTGATTTCAGCGACCAATAACAACCTGCCCAGGATACTTAAAGATGAAGAGGAAGAGCTGGATCAGGAAATGATGAATTATTACGACCTGGGGAGAAAAAAGATTATCCAGGGAGTTGAGGGCAGGGACTTTGTGGTGAAGATTCTGGATCTGAACCGCAAGGAAGTGACAACCTTTGGCAATGTCTACGACCTGATTGAAATGGATTACGATGAGGGGATAATAAAATTCAAATACCGCACGCCTTTTGACCCGCCATTTTCGGATATATACGATAAGACGAATCCACAGCACCACTACATCATATATGTGGAATATAAATATCGGCAGAAGACTTATTTCCTGCGTCCGAACATCGTGGAAGGAAGTGAAAAAATTACAATAAGCGGCCGGCTACTAAAGAGAGATGAAGACTATTTCATTGACTACGAATCCGGCTTTATTACGTTCTTTCGTGAAGAAGAGATTGATGAAGAGACAGAAATTGTGATTAATTATGAATATATGCCCTTCGCCGGTCTATATCAGGAGACACTTCTGGGCGCCAGGGGAGAATGGGCGCCCTCGGACAGGTTCTTTTTAGGTTCTACGTTCCTGTATAGCGGGGCAGCGAAATCGGCAACCATCCCTAACGTGAGGGCTGCTCCCGGAAGTAAATTCATTCTTGATGCAAATTCAGAATTCTCTTTTGACCCCCAGCCGTTTTTTCCTTTCCAGACAAAGATTTCGGGAGAATTGGCCAGGAGTCTAAATAATCCTAATACCTGGGGAAAAGCAATAATCGATAGCATGGAAGGGGTAAAGTTAGTTGACGGAATGCCCACGGATAAGGATGCGTGGCAGATAGCCAGTAACCCGGGGGGAGTTCCCACCCAGGAGGGAGCTATCAGCTGGGATAACGAGGATGCAAAAATTAAAGATATTAAACCGAATGCCGACGTGGGTGCAGATGAAGAACAGGAAGTCCTGAAAATTAGTTACGATTTGACCGGGAATGCCACGGCATCCATTGTCTATCCTATTTCCACCCGGGGAGTCGATTACTCGCAGAAGGAGAGTTTGGAACTATATGTTTACGGAGATAATAAGGGAGAGATTTTAGAGATTACGCTGGGAAGCATTGCCGAAGATGCCGATGGTGATGGAGAGCTGGACACGGAGGATGTTAATGGCGACGGGACTCTGAATGTGGGCGAAGATGTTGGCTGGCAGTTTTCTGATTGGACTGGCGACGATGATGAAATTTATCTCAGGGATGGAAAAATCGGCTATAAGAACGGGAAGATTGATAGCGAGGATTTGGATGGGGACCGCGTGGGTCCGGAAGCGGAAGGTAGTCTTTTCCCGTTTTCTACTGTCGTAAACTGGTCCGGATGGAAGAAAGTGGAATGGGACCTCGGCATTACTACAAACACCGCCTCCGACTGGACAGCTATAAAGCACGTGAGGATAGCATTGAAGGGAACAAATGTTTCGGGGGGCTTAAAGATTGCCTCAATGGGCGTGATAGGGAACAAGTGGGAAAGAGGAATTGTCCAGTCCACAGATGCAGATGATGAGTTCTCCGTGGGCGCCGTGAATACCGAGGATGATTATGATGTTTACGGTCGGGGTTTGCTTGATAATAACGATTATGAAGACCTTTACGGTGAAGTAGTTGTTGAAGAAAAAGAAATAGAACAGACACTTTCGCTAAAGTACACGTTGATTGCCGGTGCTACAGGCTATACGAAATGGACATTCACCAGAGCCGAAGACTATTCAAAATATGAAGAACTAAAGTTTTTCGTAAGGAATCCCGATTATCCCACGAAGAACCCGAAGTTCATAATGAGATTGGGCACTCCCAGCGACTACTATCAATTTGAAAAAACGGTAAACTGGAACGGCTGGAAATTGTTGAGCATCGACTTAAGAGATATTGACGGAAAATACGGAGCAGACACGATGGAAAGTTCGGACGGAACCGTAACCAGGGTAGGAAGTCCCGATCTTACAAACGTTGCCGAAATTAGACTGATGATTGTGAATGGTACGGCAAGTGCTATTTCTGACGGAGAGATATGGGTTAATGAGATTCACTTGACGGGCGCGAGGAAAAAAGAAGGCTGGGCAGGGAGAATCGGTTTGGATTGTGAACTCCCCGGCTGGATGACTTTTGGGGGGAAGTACTGGTATATGGATAGGAATTTCGAGACGATTACCGTCCCCAGCAAGAATCAGGACAAAGAGGTAATCTCAGCCTATACCAATTTAAATAGACTCGATTACCTGCCGCTGTCGTTAAATTGGAGCAGGACCACCACAGTTACCCCTTCGGCGGTCAGGGTGGAAGATTTGAGCTTTCAGGACGAGGGACGCGTGGTAAGCAATGAGGGCAGTGCCACTGCGGAACTCAGACTGCCAAAACTGCCGAGGGTAGGAACAAGTTATACCAAGTCCATTGTTGACCGCAGTCAGCCTGAAGGCAAGAGGGAAGATGCGGATACATATTCGGCTACTCTCTACCAGTATGAACTACCCTTTCGCTTCTTTCTTCTTCCGCAGGATTTGGGCGGTTCCTATAAGAGAATCGATAAATTTAACAAGTTCACAAGCAGTGCCCCTACGCAGAAAGATTTCCGGGAATTCACGAATGATTGGTCGGGTAAAGCAACTTTCAGGCCATTATCCGATTTATCGATTGTTCCTTCCTATTCCCTGCGAAAAGTGAAGGAAAGAGTATACGTCGACGGTAAAACCGACCGTCCGCGGTCGGGAACGCAGACAGTAGGATTTGATTCAACATTCCAATTCTTTGAATGGCTCAAGCCTTCTTTGAATTACAGCATAACCAATACAGAAAATTTTGTAATCGTTAGCAGCACCTCAACTCCCACAGAAAAGAATTTCACCCGGACCAGTGCAGCAAAACTGAGCCTGCCTTTTGTTGCCAAATCACTTTTTCCTAAACTTAAGCCTGTTAGTTCGTTGAACGTCACTTCCTCTTATGCGTTAGACGATGGTGATAGCTACGATAAAATAGGTGAAGACTATCCCGTTTATGGGAAGTTGTGGCTAAGAGGCGATGGAATGGGGTATAAAAGACTTGAGGGAATTGAAGATAAATTGAAATCTTTTTCTCTGCGCGATACTTTCCGGATAGAAAGTAACTGGAAACCCCTGGAATTTTTGGATTTAAAAGGGTATCTTTATCCCTTCGGCACTATGACCACTGATATAGACTATACGCGCACACAGAGCCGCCAGGGGCCGACAGTTCTTGATAGCGAGAAACGCATCTGGCCCTATCTGGATATAAGAATGAAAAGTCTGGAGAATTTTCCTCTACTTGGACTGGCAATGGAAGAGGCAGAAATGATCACAAAGTACGTCCTGACCACGGAAGATTCCAAAAATGTCTCGTTGGGTAAGAAAGTCGACTTCAGCGAAGATTTAAGATTTAAACTATTCAAAAATTATTATTTGTGGTTAACCTACAGTAGTTCCCGGAACAAGGTAAAAAGTGCGCCTTCCTGGCAGATTAGCCAGGAGGGATTCAGCAGGGCATACAACGCTCAAGTTACTTTTACCTGGTGGGATGATTGGAGATTTAATGTCAAGTACGGTTATAAGAAAGAGGACGGAGAGACCGGCGGGGAAAAGACTACAGAGAGTCGGATTCATTCATCCAGTATAGATGTGGAAGCGCGTTTAAAGTTGCCCGAATTGTGGAAACTCCCCATAATCGGAAAACAAGTTAGAACGGCAGGCGAGATGAAAGTAAAGGGTCGTTTAAGTGCTGAAATTAAGAGAAGCGAGCTAAATGTGGAGAGGGACAATACTGATACATATTCTGCCCTGTTATCCAGTGATTTTAACGTGGGCACAAACTTAATGTTAACTGTAGGAACCGGAATAACCCGTTTTATCAATCACAATTTGGAACAGAATAACTATTTTGCCGTTGACGTCAACACCACCCTCACCATAAAATTCTAACTCCTCCGATTTCATCGGAGACTCCCCCGCATAATTCCCACCCGGCGATTCCCCCCCTGTAAAAAAAAGCAAAAAAAGCTTGACAAAGCGGTTTGCCATTGTTAAGATATAGTAAAATTTGACTATTCAAATTTTACTATTCGGAGGCAAAAATGGAAGATTTGATGTTTCTGGGTCTATTGCAGGAAGGTCCCAAACACGGTTATGAAATAAAAAAAGAGATTAATAACGTGGTGAGCCAATTTACGGGCATAACTATGAAATCGGTCTACTATCCGTTGAAGAAGTTGGAAGAAAAGGGTATGGTTTCCCGGAGCGTGGGAAGGGCGGGGAGGCGTCCGGAAAAGTATATTTACAAAGTTACCAGGAAAGGGAAAGAAGAGTTTACTAAACTGCTAAATAAGAATTTTCTCATTATTCAGAGACCATATTTGAATATAGACCTCTCTCTCTACTTTCTTCATTACGTGGACCCTAAAATAGTTAGGAGGAGACTGGAAAACAGGTTGAGTGGACTAAAGGGAATAAAAAAATGGGCGGAGAATAGAGAAAAGACTCTCCAGAAAGAGAAAGCCCTTTATCATATGATTGCCATTACGGAGCATTCTCTGGAGATTGTAAAGTTCGAGATGAGATTCACGGAGAAATTGATAAAGCAATTTGCCTGAGCAGGCAAGAAGTTAGGAGGACGGTTGAACAATTTGTCCCAATCTTTTGCCAGATTTATCATTCGCCACAGATTACTGTTTATTATTATTTCCGTGGTTTTGACTGCTTTTTTTGCTTATCAATTGAGACATTTAACTTTGCAGACCAATCTGGGCGATTTTGCTCCTCAGAAACATCCCTTCCTGGCAGTGCAAAGACAATTGACCCGCATTTTCGGTGGATTGAATCAAATCTCTATTGCCATTGAGGTAAAAGAGGGAGATATATTCAATTATCCCACTCTCAGCAAAGTCCATAGAATCACAAAGAAATTATATCTTCTTGACGGAATTAACGCTGGCAGAGTTGTTTCCCTTTCGGCAAGGAAAATGAAAAGCGTGAAAGCGACCGCCGACGGATTCGGAGCAAGAAGACTTATGAGGTATCCGCCGCAGTCGGCGGAAGAAATGGAAAGACTGAAGATGACTGTTGTGCGCAATCCCATGGTTTACGGGCCCATTGTATCCAAAGATTTCAAAAGCACGCTAATTCAGGCCGATTTCGAATCGGATGTCTCTTCCCGCAGAATCTTTCGCCAGGTGCAACAGATTGTTGAGGAAGAGAAAGACTCCCATAACCGCATATATGTTGGTGGCAGGCCCGTATTGGAAGGATGGCTCGATTTTTACATTCCCAAGATGGGGAAAATTTTTCTGGGAACGCTGATTGTAATGATTCTAATTTTATACGTCGCTTTTCGTTCCAAGAGAGGAGTTCTTCTTCCCCTCGCTTCCAGTCTTATGGCCACTGTTTGGGGGCTGGGAATCCTCACTCTCTCGGGATATAAGCTTGGCCCCACCACCATACTTACGCCATTTCTGGTACTGGCTCTGGGAATAAGCCACTCTGTTCAATTCATAAAGAGATATTACGAAGACGAATTGAGACATCTTTCCAGCAAAGATGCCTCCCAGGAGACTCTCCAGTCTCTCTTTGTTCCTGCCTGTACTTCCCTTTTTACCGACGGATTGGGTTTTCTGTCTCTTCTCGTGGTCCCTCTGGCAATGATCAGGAGCATGGCGCTGACCACCGGGGTCGGGGTATTGAGTATCTTTTTCACCACTGTGACCTTTATACCTTCAGTCCTTTCTTTTCTTCCTTCTCCCGAAAGAAAAGAGATTGAGCGAGAAGAAAGATTCAATTTGCTTAACAGGATTCTGGGAAAAATATCCTCCCTGAGTATCCATCGCGTCTCCCGTTGGGCAGTGGTCGGTATTTTCCTCGTGCTGGGTGCGGTGGGAGCGCTGGGCGCTTCCAGAATCGTGGTAGGGGATAATGAACCCGGTTCGGCGTCACTCTACCGCAACTCTCCCTATAATGTTGCCGAGAGGATGATAAGCGATAAATTTGCCGGCTCCAGCCCTTATTACGTATTGGTAGAAAGTGATGAGGAGGAAGGCCTGGTAGATTCCGATACACTTCTGGAAATGGAGTCACTGGCGAGTCACTTAAAGAAAAGAGTGCCCGAGGTGGGACGTTCCCTGTCCCTGGTAGATTATATTAAGGGTCTTAACTTTGCGATGTTTGGCGGCAATCCCGGATATTTAAAAATTCCCGAGAAGAGTCAAACCATTGGCGAGTATCTCTTCCTGTATTCCATCACTGCCTTTCCCGGCGATTTTGACCCTGTGGTCAGTCCTGATTACAGGTACGCCAACATCAAATTTGATTTGAAAGACCATAAGGCAAGAACAATAGACAAAGTNNCTATCCCGGCGGAGATATCGGAATTCTGGCAGCCATAAACGAGATTATTAGAAAGGTCTTGCCCCGGAATATAATGCAGTTATCTTCAATAGTATTTGTTTGTATCTGGGTTGCTTACGGTTCATATATTGCCGGAATTCTGCTCTTGACGCCGCTCATTCTGGGAGTGCTTTTGACTTTCGGGACTCTGGGTCTTCTGGGAGTAAGCCTGACGGTGGAAACATTACCCGTAGCCGCTCTGGGAATAGGATTGGGAGTAGATTACGGGATATATGTAACCAGTCGTCTGCGGCAGGAATTGAGACAGGGATTGCCTCTCAAAAGAGCAATTTATACTTCCCTGGAGACTTCCGGGAAAGCTGTATTTTTTACCGGAGCGACGGTGGCTCTGGGAGTCTTCTCCTGGGTGTTCTCCAATATTCGCCTGCAAGCGAGGCTGGGAGTCATTCTGGGGTCGCTTCTCATTTTGAATATGCTTGGCGCATTGATTCTGCTTCCCACTCTTATTTCTATTTTCAAGCCAAAATTTGTAATTCCCCCTCACCCTGAGCCTCTCCCCCAGGGGGAGAGGGAGCAAGAAGGTGAATTCTCTTCCCCCAGGGGGAGAGGGAGTAACAAGGTGAATTCTCTCCCCCGAAGAAAGAGGTAGTTATAAGGAGAATTCTCTTTCCCAGGGCAGGAGAAACGAGGTAGGAAAGGAGGTGAAATAAGGAATATTTTCTGAATCAAACCATAAGAAAGGAGATGAAAGATGAAGTGTGCAAAGTGGGTTTTTCTGGTTTGCGGCCTGGCTCTGGTTTTGGCTCAGCTTGCCAGCGCCGTTGACAAACCGTACGAAGGAATTTCAGCTGGTGATTTAATGAAGATAAAATATGAGATTAAATACACCAAATTTGCCCGGGATTACCAGAGCACGGGTGACGTGTGGCTAATCGGCAAGGGAGGTTTCAAGAGACACAGGAAGTTCTTGAGGGCGCGCATCATTTTGAATAGAGAGAGTGACGGAATGGACTACAAGGACTACGTAGCATTCACCGAGCCCAGGAATGTAAAAGGTCTGGGAATTCTTACCTGGACCTACATTGACCCGGAAAAGGAACAGGATGTCTGGCTGTGGCTTCCCAGTTTAAAAAAGATAAGGAGAATATCCCAGTCGCAGGCGGACGATGCCTTTTTGGGGAGTGATTTTACCACGGAAGAGATTACCATACGCCGGTGGCAGGACGAGACTTACGAAATTACGGGAGAGGAAAAATTTAAAGGCTACCAATGCGAGTTTGACGGAAAGACTTACTACGAAGGTCTCGACTGCTACATAGTTGAAGCAAAACCAAAGAGGAAAGATTGGTATTATTCGAAAAGGGTTGTCTGGATTGATAAGAATACAGGAGGCAATGTCTTTGATGAAATCTACGACCCAGTGGGAAGAAAGGCGAGGACAATCTTCAGAGAATACAAGGATTACGGGAACGGATATTGGACCCAGACGCTACTTGAGTGTAAAAACTTAAGGACCGGTCATAGTACGGTAGTTACGTTTGAGGAAATAAAATTTGATTCGGGACTGAAAGAAGGGTTCTTTACCGAAAAGAGTCTAATGAGAAGTAAATGGTAAATGAGGTAACTACTCCAAGGAGGTTAAAGATGAAGCGAAGGTTCAGTAAGTTTTTTACGTTTTGTGTCGCGGTTCTGACGGCATCTTCGGTTTATGGCATAGAAGTCTCCGAAAATTTTACTATTTCCGGAATATTGAAGAATGAGACGGCGAGCCATCTGAAAATGGACGAGTTTATGAAAATTGAGAACACAGCCCAGTTGGAAGTGGAGTATAGACCAACTGACTATCTGCATCTATTCGGGCTTTTCAGATTTTTCTATGACGGTGTCTTTGATGCCGAGGAACAATATAACCCCGTGAAAAATGAACTTTACCGCACGGATGTCACCAACGACTGGCTCAGGGAGTTATATGTGGATTTACTTACCGACAGGCTGGATGTCAGGTTGGGGAGGCAGCAGGTCGTCTGGGGAACTGCCGACGGTGTGAAAATATTGGATGCAGTAAATGCCACTGATATGAGAGAATTCACTCTTGATGACTACGCTGACAGCCGCATACCTCTGTGGATGGTTAAGTTAGAGTATGCGCCAACGCTTAACGGAGCTTTTCAGTTTCTGTTCATCCCGGATTTCCAGGCAAATTACATTCCGCCTGTAGGCGCGCCGTTTACTTACCGTGCATCCGAATTGGGTCAGGCGAGCGCCGTTGATTGGCTTATGGCAGGCGGAAGCGTCTCTTTCAACGAAGACGTTAAGCCAGACCCCTGGGAGGATTTATCGGATACCACCATAGGTTTCCGCTGGCTTGACGTACTGGGAGGATTTGAATATACTCTCAATTTCCTTTATGGTTACTACCTTTCAGGAGCCAATTATTCCTGGTGGGAACCAGCTTTAATGGGGCCACCTAACCCGTTCGTCAACACCTTGAATCTACAGAAGAGATATGAGCGGATATACCTGTACGGAGCTTCGTTCACCAAAGCCCTGACCAGAGGCCCGCTTTCCGGTTTGACCATAAGGGGTGAATTCGCCTATATCCAGGATGTTCCCACTTATTACGGAACGGACGGTCAGGTCGCAGGACCTCCCGTAAAAATGGACAACTTCAATTACGTCCTGGGGTTCGACAAGTATCTGGTGACAAACTGGTCTGCCAGCCTGCAATTCATCCAGTTTATTACATCCAAGGACAGTTATCAGGGCAATCAGCTCCTTTTCGGGCCAACGCTGGGTCCAATGGACCAGGTAACCACTATGTTAAGTTTGAAACTATCCACAGATTTTATGCATGAGAGGCTCAAGCCGGAGGTTCTGGTGATATATGGATTGGATAATGACTGGAAGATAAGCCCCAAGGTCCAGTTTGAAATTCTGGACAGCCTTACGGCAGTTGCCGGTCTCCATATTTTTGAAGGTAAGCCCCAGAATCTTTACGGGCAGTTTGATGAGAGAGATGAGATGTTTGTTGAATTAAAGTTTGGATTCTAAGAGAAAGGAGGAGGAGGATAAAATGAACGTAGGAAAAGTTTTGGAAGAGAGCTCAGCCAGGTTCAAAGACAAGGTGGCCATAATTTTTGAGGATGAGAAACTCTCCTTCCGGGAACTTGACCGCCTGGTGAATAATCTCTCCGCAGGTCTTATTGCGGAAGGGGTAAAGAAAGGTGACTGCGTGGTCACTTTCCTGCCGGATGCGATGGAGATAGCTTTAAGTTATTATGCTACCGTAAAAGTCGGCGCGATTCATGCTCCGCTCGATGTTCGTCTTAAAGAGGAAGAAGTGAAGTTAATCTTTGGCGACGCCAAGCCAGTAGCGGTTATCACCACCAGCCAGTTTCAGGATATGTTTCTTTCTATGAGGGGAGAAATTCCCGGTATGAAGAGCATCATCGTGGTGGGAGAGGAAGTTAAAGAAGGTTGCAAATCCTTTAGCGAGATGAAAAACAAAGATTCTTCTCGCGTTATTCCCGCGGAAGTTGACGACGAAGATATAGCTCTTTATCTCTATACTTCAGGGACTACCGCCAGGCCAAAAGGAGTAATGGCGACTTTTGGCAGCCTTGACTGGTTCCCTAAAGATATGCACGCTGTGTGGGAAACTACCGCGGACGATGTCTATATGCTCTCATTACCCGCATCCCACATAAGCGGACCCATCGTTTTTAATCAGACGATTGTGCTAGGGACGACCACTGTGATTCTGGGAGCATTCAATCCCCGGAAATGGCTGGAGACTGCAGAGAAGAACCGCGTAACCAAACTCCATTTCGTACCTCCTATGGCCAATGCATTGATACAGCTTAACGAGTTCGAAAAACACGACCTGTCACACTTGAAAGCCATCGCCCTTATGGGCGCGTATTCGACTCCCGGGCTGGTCAAAGAGATTGGAGAAAGACTGGGAATAAGAAGAGGATACCAGGGTTATGGGTTAACCGAGACTTCTCCTCTACTTACTCTTGAGCCACTGGACAGCAACGGCGATTTTGGAACGATTGGCAAACCGTTACCGGGTAAGGAAGTGAAGATAGTAGATGAGGACGGCGATGAGGTTTCCGTAGACGAAGTTGGCGAGATAGTTACCCGCGGTTCACACGTAATGAAAGGTTATCACAATGACCCCGAAGCCACGCGCGAAAGAATCAAGGATGGGTGGTTGCACACCGGCGATTTAGCCAGAAGGGATGAGGAAGGATATATCTACATCGTGGGAAGGACGCAGGATAGAATCAACGTCGGGGGGTTGATGGTTTACGTCTCCGAGGTTGAGGACGTTCTTCATCACCATCCGAAAATAAAAGAGGTGGCTGTGGTCAGTGCTCCCGACCCCAAAAGAGGTGAGAGGGTGAAAGCAGTTATTGCCCTGAAACAAGGAATGGAAGCTACGGAGAAAGAGATAACAGATTATTGCCGGGATAGAATGGCCGACTACAAAGTTCCCCGGGAGGTTGAGTTCAGGGAGAGTCTGCCCAAGACCAGAACGGGCAAGATAGCCAGGGGAGAACTGGCTAAAAAGAACTGCTGAGGTTCGGGACGGGGACAAGCCCCTACACTACAAGTTCCAAGGAGGAGGGTAGAATGAATGTAGGAAAAGTTTTAGAAGAGAGTGTTGCCAGGTTCGAAGACAAAGTGGCGATAATTTTTGAGGATGAGAAACTCTCTTTCCGGGAGCTTGACCGTCTGGTGAACAATCTCTCGGCAGGTCTGATTGGAGAGGGCGTGAAAAAAGGTGATTGCGTGGTCACTTTCCTGCCGGATTCAATGGAGATAGCTTTAGGTTATTATGCTATCCTGAAAATTGGCGCTATTCACGCTCCACTCGATATAAGACTTAAAGAAGAGGAAGTGAAGTTAATTTTTGGCGACGCTAAACCAGTAGCAGTCATTACCACCAGCCAGTTTCAGGATATGTTTCTCTCTATGACAGCAGAAATTCCCGGTACAAAAAGTATCATCGTGGTGGGAGAAGAAGTAAAGGAAGGTTGCAAATCCTTTAACGAAATGAAAAACAAAGATTCCTCTCGCGTTATTCCCGCGGAAGTCGCTGATGAAGATATAGCTCTTTATCTCTACACTTCAGGGACTACCGCCAGACCAAAGGGAGTAATGGTAACTTTTGGCAGCCTGGATTGGTTCCCTAAAGATATGCACAATGTCTGGAAAACTACTGAGGATGATATCCATATGCTCTCATTACCCGCTTCCCACATAAGTGGACCAATTCTATTCAATCAGACGATTGTGATGGGAGTGGCCACTTCAATTCTGGGAGCATTCAATCCCAGGAAATGGCTGGAGAATATAGAGAATAATGGCGTGACTATTATCCATTTCGTGCCGCCGATGGCCAATGCATTGATACAGCTTAATGAGTTTGATAAGCATGACTTATCAAGCTTAAGAACCCTAGCTCTTATGGGCGCATATTCTACTCCCGGCTTGGTCAAAGAAATTGGAGAAAAACTGGGACTAAGAAGAGGTTGTCAGGGTTATGGGTTGACTGAAACTTCGCCTCTACTTACCCTTGAGGGCATTGAGAGCAATGCTCCTTTTGGAAACATCGGCAAGCCATTGCCGGGCAAAGAAGTGAAGATAGTTGATGAAGACGGCGATGAAGTTCCCGTAGGGCATGTTGGGGAAATAGTTACTCGCGGTTCACACGTAATGAAAGGTTATCACAATGACCCCGAAGCCACGCGCGAAAGAATCAAGGATGGGTGGTTGCACACCGGTGATTTGGCCCGGAGAGATGAAGAAGGATATATCTACATTGTGGGAAGGACGCAGGATAGAATCAACGTCGGGGGCTTGATGGTTTATGTCTCCGAGGTTGAGGACGTTCTTCATCACCATCCCAAAATAAAAGAGGTGGCTGTAGTCAGCGCTCCCGACCGGAAGAGAGGAGAGAAAGTAAGGACTGTTATTGTTCTGAAGGAAGCAATGGAATCTACGGAGAAAGAGATAATAGATTATTGTCGGGAGAGAATGGCCGACTACAAAGTTCCCCGGGAGGTGGAGTTCAGGGAGAGTCTGCCCAAGACCAGAACGGGCAAGATAGCCAGGGGAGAACTGGCCAAAAAGAACTGCTGAGGAGTATAGAATGAACGTAGGAAAGGTTTTGGAGGAGAGCGTTGCCAGGTTCAAGGACAAGGTGGCGATAATTTTTGAGGACGAGAAAGTCTCTTTCCGGGAACTCGACCGCCTGGTGAATAATCTTTCTGCGGGACTATTCAGGGAGGGCGTGAAGAAAGGTGACCGCGTGGCCACTTTCCTTCCCGATTCGATGGAGTTTGCCTTGAGTTATTTTGCTATCCTGAAGATTGGCGCTATCCACGCTCCTCTCGATGTTCGCCTTAAAGAGGAGGAAGTGAAGTCAATCCTCGACGACGCTAAACCGGTAGCAATGATAACCACCAGCCAGTATCAAGATATGTTTTTTTCTATGAGAGCAGAAATTCCCGGTATAAAGAACATCATCGTGGCGGGAGAGGAAGTAAAGGAAGGTTATAAATCGTTTAACGGGATGAAAAACCAGGGTTCTTCTCGCGTTATTCCCCCGGAAATCGAGGATGATGATGTAGCCCTTTATATGTACACTTCAGGGACTACCGCAAAACCGAAGGGAGTAATGGTAACTTTTGGCAATCTCGACTGGTTCCCTAAAGATATGCACGCTTTCTGGAATACTACGGAGAACGATGTCTATATGATTGCTTTGCCCGCATCCCATATAAGCGGGCCAATTGTTTTTAATCAGACAGTCGAAATGGGCATTCCTTCTGTAATTTTGGGTGCTTTCAGTCCCAGGAAATGGCTGGAGACCATAGAGAAGAATCGTGTGACAGCCACTCAGTTAGTCCCTCCTATGGCTCAGTCATTGATTCAATTAGGCGAGTTCCACAAGTACGACCTGTCAAGCCTCAGGGGTGTTGCTCTTATGGGCGCGTATTCTGCGCCCGGGCTGGTTAAGGAGATGGGAGAAAGACTGGGATTGAGAAGGTGTTGCCAGGGCTATGGACTAACCGAGACTTCTCCGATGATTACCTTTGAGCCGCTGGATAGTGCTGCTCCCTTTGGAAACATTGGCAAGCCGCTTCCCGGGAGAGAAGTGAAGATAGTGGATGAAGACGGAGACGAAGTCCCTGTAGGAAAGGTTGGCGAGATAGTTACCTGCGGCCCTCATATAATGAAAGGGTATCACAATGACCCGGAAGCTACTGGCGAGAAAATAAAGGATGGCTGGCTGCACACGGGAGACCTGGCGAGGAGAGACGAGGAAGGTTATTTCTACATCGTGGGAAGGAAGCAGGACAGGATAAACGTGGGAGGACTGATGGTCTACGTCTCCGAGGTGGAAGACGTCCTGCGCGAGCATCCCAAGATAAAAGAGGCAGCCGTGATGAGTGCTCCCGATGTAAAAAGGGGCGAGAAGGTGAGAGCCGTGGTAGTGTTGAAGGATAGAATGGAAGCCACTGAAGATGATATAATCGGTTACTGCCGGCAGAGAATGGCAAACTACAAAGTTCCCAGAGAGGTAGAATTCAGAGAAAGCCTTCCCAAAACAAGGACAGGCAAGATAGCCAGGGCAGAACTTGTGAAGAATAGCTCTTGAGAGTCAGCATTTCGGGAAATAGTCAATCTACGAAAAGACCGCTAATTATTTATCGCATTAGCGGTTTTTTTCTATACAGGTGAAGAGAAAATCCTTGAAAAAGATAGGATAAAAAGGTAGTATTTCAAAGATAATTTGTTCATCCTCAAGAAAGAACGAAGTGAAGCAATCTCGAGATTGCCACGCTCCCTTCACTCGCTCGCAATGACCTTTGAGAAAAATAGGAGAGATTTTTGGCTACTTTCTGGGAACTTCTTTTGAATTTTTTCTTTCCCCTTCAGTGTGTCAACTGCGGAAGGCTGCTCGCAGCCGATAATAAAGAGCGCGTCTGCGGAGATTGCTGGTCCAGGATTATCTACCTCAACCGGCCAATTGACATAAGACTATCTTTAGAAAGAATATGGTCGGTGGCAGTATATGACGGGGTTCTGAAGGAACTGATTCATCAATTCAAATATAAGGAGAAGAAATATTTAGCCAATCCTTTGGGGAAGCTCCTGGTCGATTTTGTGGAGGAGTACCTGGAAGAAGAAAGATTCGACTATATTATTCCCATACCGCTGGAAAAGGCCAGGCATAAGAAGAGAGGTTATAACCAGGCAGAACTTTTGGCCCGGGTTCTGGGAGAAGCGGTGGATAAGCCGATATTGACCGATTTAGTGGAAAGAAGAAAGAAGACCAAGCCGCAGTTCGGACTGAATAGAGAAGAGAGGTTTGAGAATCTTTCGGGGGCTTTTGAAGTATCGAAGTCAGGGAAAGAAGACGTCGCCACGATTGCAGGAAAGACGGTTCTCCTGTTAGACGACCTGGCAACTACGGGAGCAACAGTGGATGAATGCGCCAGAGTATTGAAAGGGGCAGGAGTCAACGAGGTTTATGCGTTGGTCTTAGCCCATGGAATATAGAATTAAAATGGTAGCCGCAGATCGATAGCTCTGCTAAGAAGAAGCAAANNGCTAAGAAGAAGCAAAGCTTACGCTTTGCTGCTACAGATTCAGAATGTAGCCGCAGAGCGATAGCTCTGCTATAGCTATCTCAAAAAAGTCTTGACTTTATTGGGTGAATTTATATAATAACTTGTACTGGATAAGCAAATTAATAGAAGGAGGTAAGTGATAAATGGCAACAAAGGTAGGTATCAACGGATTTGGAAGGATTGGAAGGCTGGTGCTCAGAGCAGCCCTGGCTGAAGGGGTAAAGGAGCTCGATTTTGTGGCAGTTAATGATTTGACCAATGCCAAAACTCTGGCGCACCTGTTTAAGTATGACTCAACTTTTGGCACTTTTAAAGGTAAAGTAGAAGCAAAAGATGATTCCATTACGATAGACGGGAAAGAGATAAAAGTATTGTCACAGAAAGATCCGGCCGAGCTGCCATGGAAAGAACTGGGTGTGGATATTGTTATAGAGTCTACGGGCAGGTTTACCGACGCGGAAAAAGCCAGAGCCCATATGAAAGCGGGAGCGAAAAAAGTAGTCATTACTGCCCCGGCAAAAGGGGAAGCTCTCACCTTAGTTATGGGAGTAAACGAAGATAAGTACGATAGCTCCAAACACGATATTGTTTCCAACGCTTCCTGCACCACAAACTGCCTGGCGCCAGTAGCCAAGGTTCTTCTGGATAAGTTCGGGATTGAAAGAGGATTGATGACTACCATCCATTCTATCACTAATGACCAGGTTACTCTCGACTTTCCTCATAAAGATTTGCGCCGCGCCCGGGCAGCTACTCTTTCTATGATTGCTACCACTACCGGCGCAGCAAAAGCCATAGGATTGGTCCTGCCCGAGTTGAAAGGCAAGATGGATGGTATGGCGATACGCGTGCCTACTCCCAATGTCTCTCTGGTAGATTTAGTCGTAGAGGCGAAGAAAGAGACGACCGCGGAGGAGGTAAATAAGATATTCCAGGAAGCTTCCCAGGGGAAGTTGAGTAAGTATCTCGCATATACCGAGGAGCCATTGGTATCCCGCGATTTTTATGGAAACAACAAGTCTGCCATAGTAGACGGGCTTTCCACGAGAGTGATAGAAGGCAAGATGATAAAAGTTCTCGCCTGGTACGATAACGAATGGGCTTACTCCTGTAGAGTCAATGACCTGGTTAACTATATGGTGAAGTCAGGAGAGAAAAGCGGAGCCAAGGAGAGAGTGGCGAGTCAATAGAGGCAATACTGCGCTCGGACTCTCGGGGTCAGGGCCTTAGCTCTGTATTAAAAGAAGGTAAAAGCCATGGAAAAATTAACCATTTCGGATTTGGAAATAGAAGGTAAAAAAGTCCTAATTCGCTGCGATTTCAATGTTCCTCTGGATGACAAAGGAAGAATTGTGGATGATACCCGAATTCAAGCTGCTCTACCGACAATCAGATACGCTCTGGGAAGGGAATGCCGGGTTATCTTGATGTCCCATATGGGGCGACCCAAAGGGAAAGTAGACCCGAAATTGAGCTTGAAACCGGTTGCCCAAAGATTGGGAGAGCTTTTGAGTCTTGAGGTTCTTATGGCGCCTGACTGCATCGGTCCCGAAGTGGAGAAGATGGTCGGGGAGTTAAAAGGCGGCGGAGTCCTGCTTCTGGAAAATCTGCGCTTCCACGCGGGAGAAGAAACAAATAATGAAACTTTCGCCAGGCAACTCGCTTCGCTCGCCGATGTATTCATCCAGGACGCCTTTGGAACTGTCCACAGAGCGCACGCTTCCACGTCGGGAGTGCCCAGGCATTTACCCTCGGGCGCCGGTTTTCTGTTACAAAAAGAGTTAAAGTATCTGAAGCAGGCTCTGGAAGAACCGGAAAGGCCTTTTTTGGCTATCCTGGGAGGAGCCAAGATATCAACCAAGATTGGAGTCATAAAGAACTTACTGCCCAAAGTAGATTCCTTGATTTTAGGCGGTGCTATGGCCTACACTTTCTTGAGAGCAGAGAAGATAGAAACGGGCAATTCAATGGTAGAGGAAGACAAAATTGATACCGCAGGCGAAATATTGAAACAGGCTTCCAAAAAGAAAGTAACCGTTCTATTACCCCTTGACCACGTTATTGCCAATAAAGTTTCCGAGGATGCCCAGAGTAAAGAAATCTCAGAGGTCACTATTCCCGAAGGCTGGATAGGAGTGGACATAGGGTCCTTCTCTATTAAGCGCTTCTCTTCGGCAGTCAGTTCTTCCAGGACCATACTCTGGAACGGGCCGATGG
>JABAOC010000051.1_pt2 | contig 18541 bp, 21 predicted proteins | sample 7062161 | NCBI WGS metagenome assembly JABAOC01 (sample SAMN14538625, study PRJNA623070) | marine sediment metagenome | biome: marine biome [ENVO:00000428]; feature: marine pelagic biome [ENVO:01000023]; material: deep marine sediment [ENVO:00002113] | place: India: Gulf of Khambhat ... | reverse complement strand
GGTTCAAATCCCAGCGACCCCATCATTCGATGCATTGATTAAACTTTTCTTGGGAATTGTTTAGGATAAATCTTTTATGATTTCGTGATTGCAATGCGTATCCAAAAGTTCCCTCCTGCGTTTTTCAGCGGTTAAATCAGCCTAAAATAGAAAGAGACCTAAGAGTTGTATAGCCCGTCCACCTACTTGCAGCTAATGTCAGAAAAGAACCATTTAAAAAGAAATCTCTAAGCATAATATAATTGAAGCAAAAACACTTCTATTCGTTGGTTAAGCATATATGACAGAGAAAAAATTCTATTCGCCGTTGGAAATCGGATTCCTCATAGTCGCCTCAGCTTATTTCCTTTTTACGTTCCATGCAATGTTTACCCTCTCTTGGATTGGGGAATGGGAGTCTTTTGGTGGCTCTTTCAGATTCGTCATTTTTGTCGAAGACATTACAGCGAACATTGGAATTGCTTCTAGACTTGTAGCAAGTAGCGTCGCTTTTGTGGGGGTTATTCTCTACTTTGTAAAAAAGGGTCTTCCAACGCAAACTATAAAGAAAGTGTTGAGGTTGGTCTTGATTGGGGAGGCGATTTACTGGCTAGGGCTTCTGGCTTCAGGCCTTCTGCCCTTATTTTCCACGCTAGGTTTCGCTACATGGCGTGTTAACGGTCATATATCGACTCTACCAGTTTTAACTTCTCTACTAGCAAATGAAATACCCTTACTCGTACAATCTATTGTTATTCCCGTTGTCCTGTTTAAACTGTCCTATGAGTTGACCCCGAAAAAACCAGCAATGAGGGCAATAAAGTGGGGGTTGATTGCGGGCACGGTTTATGTTTTGGTGTTTTATCTCACTAACACTGCGCTATGGGTATTAACCTTAATGCGGCAAGGAACGGAGTATTTGACTTCTTATCCAGAAAATTTGCTTAGTTTTGCCTCAACTTCAATCGGTATGCTCGCACTATTGATTTTCATGGCGTACTTCGCGAAAAAATCTATCGGAACAGAAATTGTGGAAAAGCTTAACCTTAAAACAATCGGCGCAATAATCCTTGCTTTGGGCTTGTTTTACCTCTGGAATTACCTTACGTGGATTTTCTTCGGAAGCGACGAAATCTGGAGCAATTGGTACGTGTGGTTCTTGGGGCATAACCTTAACTTGTGGCTACTGTCGATTCCACTGGTGGGTTTGCCGCTACTCTTCAAACAAAAAGATGAAGCAGACGTATATCATGGTGTTATTAGGATTAAACAAAAAAAGAGTTGAAAATTAGAGGTCTTCCCTATCCAGCTATATAAACAGAGTAACATTTGCATCTGCTGCGATGTTAAGGAAGGTTGCAGCACCAACTAGGCTATCAACTTCGGGTATAAGGGCTTCTCTCGTAACTCCGAACATCTCCATTGTTGGAGTACATGCATAAATCTTGCATTGACCAGATTGCTTCAGGCGTTTAAGCATTTCATACGGCGATGGATATTTCATTCGTTCGAGGTTTTTCCGCATTGTCTCTTCAAGATTTTTATAGTCTCCAGGCAATGTCGCTTTATCCATAGCTCCCTTTGTAAGGTTTTGAAGACCCCAAAACGTAAAGTATAGGTGTGCTTCCCATTCCATAGCTACAGAAGTGGATGCAAGAATGAAGGCACAATAGAGCTTATCAATTGATCCGCTTTGCACAACTAAAGCAAGTTTCTTCGTTTGACTCATTTACTTTTCACCTCCTATTAGCGATGCGAACTTTCTAGAATCGAAAGCCATCTGAAGATTGAATATTTAACAAGCAATAACAATTCAAATAGAAACGTTGAATAAAGGTTTTCTGCCTAGTTTACAAAAAATTGAATGCAAAAAATAAAAAAAACGCTATTTTTCTTTGGTTCTCTCTGTTTTGTATTTTGCAGCACAAGTTTGACAACAAAAAGTGTAAGTCTTTCCGTCAATCTCGGTGGTATAATCGGCAAGATCGCAAGGCTCATCAGATTTTGAACCACAATATTCGCACTTAATTTCTAACTTCATAATTTTTACACCTCTTTTCACTTTTTGTTTTTTTGTTTATAGTCTTCTACAGCAGCATGAAGTGCATCAGCTGCTAAATTGGAGCAGTGCATTTTCACTTTGGGAAGTCCTCCTAAGGAGTCAGCTACGCTTGCACGAGTAATAGTCATTGCTTCTTCCAAAGTTTTTCCTTTAGCAAGTTCAGTTGTTATACTGCTTGTTGCTATGGCCGCTCCACAACCATAGGTTTTGAATTTTATGTCTTCAATACGATTGTCTTTCACCTTTATGTACATGGTCATTAGATCGCCACAAACGGGGTTACCCACTGTGCCTACACCATCGGCATCCGGGATTTCACCCATATTTCTAGGATTTTTGAAGTGTTCCATTACCTTGTCTGTATACATTAGTCTTTCAACTCCTCCGGAGTCAAAGGCGACATCTCTCTCAATCTTTTGACTATGTCTGGCATGATACTCTTTATTCTATCTACGTCTTCTTGAGTATTATCCTTTCCTAAAGTTAGCATCAATGAACCATGTGCCTCTTCCGGCTTAAGCCCAAGGGCAAGCAATACATGTGAGGGTTGCAACGTTTTTGCGGCACATGCTGATCCAGAGGACGCATATACTCCCACAATATCTAGACTTAATAGGATTGATTCTCCTTCTATGAAGTTGTATCTTACTGATACATTATCTGGTAATCTTTGGGTTGGATGCCCATTTAGATATGAATATGGTATAGGATCAATCAGACCATTTATTAGGTCATCTCTGAGTTTACTCATTCTTTCGCTCCGATTTGGCCTTTCCTTTGCAACGATTTCAGCAGCTTTGGCAAAACCCACAATGCCCGCGATATTCTCTGTTCCTGAGCGCAACCCACGTTCCTGGCCTCCTCCTTGGATAATTGATTCTATTGTTGTGCCCTTTTTAATGTACAAGGCACCCACGCCCTTAGGTCCATACATGTCATTGCTAGATATTGTCAATAAATCAATATTTTCATCTTGTACATCTATTGGAAGCTGACCGCAAGCTGCTGTAGCATCAACATGCAAATAAGCCTTTTTTTTATGTACAATTTTACTGATTTCCTTAATCGGTTGAATAGTTCCAATTTCCCCATTTGCGTAGACTATAGAAACAAGCGTAGTATAATCATCTAACTCGGTTTCCAGTTTCTCTAAATCTACAAGACCAAACCTGTCAACTGGAAGAAAGACTACTTGAAAGCCTTTTCTAATCATAAATTTGCAAGGATTAACAACAGACATGTGCTCTACGCTGGAAGTCAAAATTTTTGTGCCGCGATTTTTATTTCGGCTAGCTGTACCCTTGATAGCTAGGTTGTTGCTTTCTGTAGCTCCAGAAGTGAAGATAATAGTTTCTGGTTCTTCGGCGTTGACAAGTTTAGCCACTCCTTCTCTACTTTTTTCTAGTGCTTGTTTTGCTTTTTGTCCCAAACTATGAAGTGATGAAGGGTTGCCAAATGATGATTTCATATAAGTAAGCATTTCATCGATTATTCGTGGATCAACTGGTTTTCCCGCTGAATAATCCATGCAAATTCTTCTTGCTTTTTGAGAGTTCATTTCAAGTTGTTCTCGTTGGATTTTTATTTTACTTTCCTAAGTATTATTCGAGTTACATCGCCTTCTTGAACGCTTTCAAGAACTTCTTGGCCCAAATTCTTGGCAAGGTTTTCAATGTCTAATTTAGCCGCAGGGTCATCAGCCAGAATTTCCAGAGTTTCTCCAATTTTCATGTCATCCAACTGCATTCGAGTTTTAAAAACTGGTTCAGGACAAAACAAACCCAAACAGTCTAATTTTTTATCAGCCTTTGTTTTCATAATACTCTTTCAAAGAATGGTTCACGCAAACAATAAAGCTTTCGTAAGATTAAAACTTCTAAATAGCCACTAGCGACCATTGGTTTTTTCCTTCTTCAAATTAATAGAAAAGCTTTCCCAACGAGCTTTTTGTTTTAAAAGGAGATTGAGATGGTTGAGCTGTATCAAATTCTTTTCTTTTCAAAAAAGATACTTCGATTTTCATATCTGCCTAAAAAGTGTTTTTTTCATTAATAGTTATCTTGGATTTTTTATGTGTAAAAAATTAGGGAAGAAGTTTTTTCTTAGTTCAGCATTGTTTTTATTTCTTTGCGAGCTTTATTTCCATCGTTGAAACCATTCTTGACCTGTTTTCGCCTTCTCTTGGTGGCATTTCTTCTGTTCCAATGCCTATAGTTGCGACTTTCAAATCTTTCATGAAACGGTTAGTGGTTATTTCAGCTACATCTACAGCAGTGGCTATCGATCTGCCTCTAGCTTTAAGCATAATTTCATTGACAGCGCCCGAGGACATAGCGGTGATAACCGCCATCACGTAGCTCATGGGTGGTTTGTTTCCGATGAAAACGACTTCTGGTTTTTTCTCCGCTTTTTCCTTAGGTTTTTCTGTGGTTGTTTCAACAGATGCTTTTTCTGTTTTCCCAGTTGCTTTTGTTACTGTTTCTGCTGCTTTTTCGGCTACAGGTTTTGGGGTTTTTTCCTCTGTCATTCTTTTCACTCCTTTTTTCTTGACTTGAGTCTATGCAATATTCCGCGTCCAAGTAGACACTGAACATCAGTTAATGGTTCGCAAACAACCTAATAAATGCGACAATACAGCCAAGGTGATTAGTATGTAAGAATAAACAACCAATGGAATAAGAAGAACAAAACCAAAGTAATACCTTCAATCACTTAACAAAATTGGAAAGCAAAGCAATGTTCTGCGATACAAGATGTCTTTGCAAAAAAAGCTGTACACTGATATTTAGGAGTGTGGAATTCTAAATAGAAATTTATTCTATGATTTTTAATATTTATTTCCAATCCTAAAAGCTTTTCTTGAAAAAAAGCTATGTGTGGAATGATTTAAATGGCAAAAAAACCGACTAGAAAAAGAGTCAAGATCAAAGGCCATTATTATCGAGTTAGGCAACGGTCAACAAAAAAAGGTAAAAAAGGAACCATAATGGGCAAATGGAAAAACAAGTAGCAATTGCCCTTCCAGTTAAATCCGCCTGACGAATTCACAAAATCGTTATTTCTCACGCAAGATTTTAGGCATGTAAGCGCATCTAGGGTCTGACCCAAAAACGTCTCCAGTATAGAACTTTGCTGCGGTACGACATCCCCCGCATATTTCGCGGTACTCACATACTCCGCACTTGCCTTTAAGGTTGCTTTTGTCCCTGATTCTTGAGAAAAACTCAGAAGTCTGGAGTTCGTTCCAAATGGTCTTAATCGATTTTTCTTTGATGTTTCCCAACCTATACAAATCATTGAAACTGCAGGGGATGGCGTCTCCGTTTTCCGCAATGCTCATGAACTTCCCGAAGAAGCACCTTCCCAAAAAGAAATGATTAAACCACTCGTCAAAATCAGGCAAACCCCGCTGCTTGGCTATGCGAGCGAAGAACGGACAGTAAACATTGATTTCGGGCTTTCCTTTATACTTTGCACGCAAGTCGTAGAGCTTGTTCCACGCCCACTCGTACTGTTGTGGCGACGGATCCGGTTTTAACTTGTTTTCATCTCGGCTGTAGGGAATAAAACTGTGATAGATAACCCACCGGGCGTTGTATTTCTCAGCTAAGTCAAGCACATGCGTAAAATCCTCCTCGCCAACGTTCGTGCCAAAGCCTTTAACATTTACAAACGTATATACCAAGCAGTTCAGCAGCCCGGCGTTTGAAAGCTTTTCAATAGCTGAAACTGCTTTCGCGTGTGAGCCTTTCCCTCGAATTGCATCATTTATCTTTTGTGCGCCGTCAATGCTCACAGATACACGAACTTCGTTTTTGATAATGTTATCAAAGGCTTCCGCGTCCAACAGATGTCCATCTGTTATTATACTCGCATTCAAACCAGTTTTTCTAGCGTACCCAATTATATCGAACAGATCTTTACGAAGAAGCGGTTCTCCACCACTTATTCCAAGCCAGCTTGCTTCAAAATCGTATACTTGGTCCACAATCAACTTTGCGCTTTCAGTGTCCACTTCATCGGGAAAAGGCGACTTCCCAGCTGAAGCACAATGCACACAGTTGCTATCACACGCAAAAGTACACCGCCAAGGCAAAATATACAAAGGACCTTTACGCTTCAACAAATCAAACCCCCTTAGATTGCTGTGAAAAGGCTATTTAACCCTTCAAGAAAAAGCTTGCGAAAGGCTTGTCTCTGTTTGGTCTTCAAATTTTGTAAAGGTTCCACCGCTGTTCCATACTAAAGCCTCAATCTTAACCTTTTTATTTGGAGATCGTATTGCCTTTCAAAGAGAGGAGTTGAGGAAATTTGTTGTCAAAAATTCCAATAAATCTTGAGAGATTAAAGAAAGAAGATTTGAACAAGGAAATACTTAGAGCAGCATTAATCGCTGAGTTGGATGCCGTGAATCTTTATGAGCAGATGGCAGCTTTAACTGAGGATAGGCACATAAAAACGATTTTGTTGGACATAGCTAAGGAAGAAAAAGCTCATGTCGGAGAGTTCCAAGCTCTACTGTTGATGAACGATAAACAGCAGGAAAAAGAGCTGGCTGAAGGCAAAAAAGAAGTTGAAGAACTAACGAGCTGAAACAGTTCAGCGATTCGATTTTGCTGCCAAACACTTCTCTTTTTTCCGAATAGAACTAAAATAATTCCTAACCAACGGAATCTGCTCATAGCATGACCTATCTTTCAGTCAAATTTTGCTATTTAGCCAGTTGTTTTTTCTTCCTAACGACTTTTTCGGCGAAAAGTCTTAAGCTACTCACGTCTGGGAGATCCCCGAAAAACAGCATGAAGTAGGTTACACCTAGCCTTGAGAACCGCTGTATTTCCTGTTTGCAAATATCGGGGGTGGCTACGAAATTGAATTCCTTAAAATCTTTTAGGGAAACGTTCTTTGGCTTCAACTTCATAACTTTTTTATCCAGCTTTTTCTGGTCTGGCACTATGAACATTTGACCGCCAAGCCAGCATGACTTCTCAATTTCGTCGAAGTCTCTGCCCACCAATTTGCAGTAGCCTTTTAGGACATTCAGTTTGTGTTTGTAATGCTCAAATGAGGGTACATATCCCCAATCATACCTATCTGCATATTGTGCCGTCACTCTCAACGTGAGTTTTTCTCCGCTACCTCCAATTATTATTGGCGGATGCGGCTTCTGCACGGGTTTGGGTTCACAAACAGCTTCGCTTATTCTGCAATACTTTCCTTGGTAACTTGTCTTTCCTTCGGTCCACATTTTCTTTATTATTTCCACGGACTCTTTCATACGCTCTATTCTGGAACGTGGTTTGGGAAATGGTATTCCGTAAGCTTCATGCTCGTCTCCTTGGACACCTGCGCCAATACCCAACTCTAACCTGCCGTTTGAAAGGACATCGAATGTAGCTGCCATTTTGGCGAGTACAGCTGGGTTTCTGAAAGAGCTGCATAATACCATTGTGCCTAGTCTAATCTTTGAGGTTATGGCTGAGAGTGCCGAGAGGATTGTCCAGCACTCAAGAATAGGGTTTTTTTCAAACATTAAATGGTCATCGAACCATACGGAATCATATCCTAACTGTTCGCATTCCAGAACGATATCACGAATGTGATAGAATAGCGATGAAGAATTTTCGTCTTTAAATCCTAGCGCATAAAAGGGAAGGAAAACACCGAATTGTATTTTGTTCATGTAATTCCATCCTTTGGTCTTTCGTGAAGCTGTTAGTATGATGACATAAATGATTAACTAGACTTTAATAAATACGGTTTTAGTACATTGCAGCATAGATTATCTGCATGAGGTCGAATCAGATATAGGGGTTTTGAGAATTGGCTGAAATGATCGTGACTGAAAAGTTGACCAAGCGATATGGGTCTATCACAGCAATTAAGGATTTGGATTTAATGGTTTATGCTGGTGAAATATATGGTTTCTTGGGTCCTAACGGAGCAGGTAAAACTACTACTATTCGCGTTATGACCACTTTAACGAAGCCAACTTCGGGTCATGCGTTGGTAAACGGTTTCGATGTTGTGAAGGAGCCTAACAAGGTGAAAAAAGTGATTGGTGTAGTGCAGCAGCATGTGAGTTTGGACCGTGATCTAACTGTAAGGGAAAATATGGAGTTTCGTGCTCGTTTACATCATTTAGGTTCATCTGAACGCAAAAACCGAATCGATGAATTGCTTGATTATATAGGTCTAACTGAAGAAGCTGACCGAATAGTTAACGATCTTTCAGGAGGTATGAAAAAACGAGCGATGATTGTCGCTTCTCTTCTGCATAAGCCTAAGGTGCTTTTTCTTGATGAACCAACTGTTGGATTGGATGCTCAAACACGACGTCGCTTGTGGGATTCTATACGCCGTTTGCACCTTGATGGCACTACAATTTTCCTCACTACTCATTATATTGAAGAGGCAGAATCCCTGTGCCAACGCGTAGGCATATTGCATCAAGGTCGTTTGATCGATCTAGGCAGACCCTTAGAGTTACGTCAAAGATTAGGGTTGGTCACTGTGGAAACTCTCGTGAATAACAAAGAAACGCGTTACCAGTATTTTGCTGACAGGTTAGCAGCGACAAGCTATGTTCAGAACTTGCCTCCAGATGCTAAGACCATCATTATACGAGATTCAAACCTAGAAGATGTCTTTGTAGAATTAACTGGACGAAAGGTAGGTAATGATTAAATGATAAACCTTCTCAGGGATATATACTCAGTTTTATGGGTAGATCTTAGATTTCTAAGGCGCCATTGGTTGCGGACACTTGCTACTAGTCTTGTTAATCCTATTCTTTACCTCATAGCATTTGGTTATGGTTTAGGTAGCGGAATTAGTTTTGATGGCTATAGCTATCTTGCATTTGTTATGCCAGGCATAATTGCACTTACTGCTATGTCAAGCAGTTATGGCGGTGCCGGATTTAAGCTGCATGTTGATCGTCTTTTCTACAGATGCTTCGACGAATACATGATGTCCCCAATCAGCCTCTTATCGCTAGCCATCGGGAAAACCTTGATAGGTGTGGTACGAGGCCTGATAAGTACTGTAGCTATTTTAGCAGTTGGGCTACTCATATCGCCGACGTTGATTGTTAGTCCGCTTTTCTTGTTAGTCCTAGCTAGCTCCTGCTTTGTCTTTTCTTTCCTTGGCGTGCTTGTTGGAATGTGGGCTAAATCGCACCAAGATATGACCACGTTTAGTACATTAGTTATTTTGCCGATGACGTTTCTCAGCGGCACTTTCTTTTCGTTGAATCAATTGCCTGAAGCTGTAAAAGCTGTTTTGTACTTGTTTCCTCTTACTCACTCAAGCCAATGCCTTCGTGCATCGGCTTTGGGTCAAGCGTTTCCTTGGATGTCTTTCTTAGCTCTTCTAAGCTTTGGCTTGGCATTCTTCGCGGGGTGCATGTGGCTTCTCAAGCGAACTAGCTTATAAAAAAATTGTGCGTGTGGATGCCTAAATAATGCGTAGAATTGGTGCGGTCGCCGGGATTTGAACCCGGGTCGTCAGCGTGGCAGGCTGATGTCCTAGCCAAACTAGACTACGACCGCTCTAATGATAGACCACGTATTCTTCGCTATCATCTCTTAAAAAGCGTTATGTTTCTATGGCGAATACTTGCATAGTTTCTTTCAGAAATCTGTAGTCTTCGATATAAAACAGGTGACTTTTGCATTTGCAGTCGGAGCAGCCGAAACCATCTATTGGCTTACTTTTTTCGCTTAGGCTTTTAGCGGTTTTACACTCTTCAGTTTTGTTGCCTTCCTTGAAAAAAACTTTAATAATTTTTGCGGCGGCGTTATATAGTAAGTAGTCGATGTGCCAAAACTTTCTTTTCTTGATTCTCAGGTGGCGTTTAACTCGCTGTTCCATATTGGTTTGTGCGGAGCCGACGTACGCGTACAAACCTTTCGCGAAAGCTCTTTCTCCTACAGCACCTATGTTCACGTTGATATCGGAGCTAACCTGTATTATTAAGATGTAGATGCACTTGAAACCTTTTTTTACATTGCCATGGCTTTTATACAAGACCACAGCCTCAGCTAGTTCTGTTCACTTTTAAACTGATAAACAATTTGCCATAAACCCTGCAAAATTCTTGTCAATTAGGAAAATGTGCGTGATTGGGGTTCAATCAATCTTCTAGCCGCATTTCCAACAATAACTTGCATCAGGCTTAATTTGTGCACCACAGTATTGACAAAACCTTTTTTCTTCCGATGTATAAACGACGGGAACAGGTTCACCCAGTCGAATTGAGGTCTTAATGTTGAAGAATCCTATGGCAACTAGTATCCACATGAGCAACCTTCGCTACTAAGAAAATTGGATTTAGGATGAAAAAACTATTGAGAAGCATATACAAGCACTGACGCGTTTTTCAAGCAGAAATAATAAAACAATAGCTCGGTTACAATGTGAGCCTTAAAAATGAAGGGTTTAAGAAAAAGCACACTTGCTCATTGAATTATTTTTAGTTCATTCTCGATGTCGCTAAAGTTTTTCAATATGACGTCAGAGTGTATTTTTATCCATGGACTTAAGCTTTTCATTTCGGAGATCACTAGAATTTTCTTACCTTTACGTTTTGCATAGAAAAGTTCCATACATGCTCCTGCGGAAAGTTTGGGCAAGTAGACAATCATGATGTCGCAGCGTTCTGCGTCCTCCAAGTCTCTTCGAAAGAAGCCAGAGACGGGTACGTTGGGCCACCACCATTTCTCGTCACCTTTATAGTAGCTTTTTTCTCGGAGCCACGGGTCAATTATGTCATAACCCAACTTCTCGCAGATTTTGGTGATGGTTTTTCTGTAGCCTTGATTGGTTTCCATACCTAAAATGGGTCCTGAGATGAACACTTTCTTTTTCATGACTTTTCGCAAACGCGTTCCTGATATTTGATGATTTCGCTTACGCTCCGGATTCAAACGTTCGCAGTATAATTCATAACTATTTCAAGCAAATAAACATCTAATAAAACCGAACCCTATAGGAACTTGAGTTTTGATTACTCATTAAAATCTAAGGAATTCCAGCATTTTTTCTTTCTTATTAGTCGGAGGCAAGCAAGTCTGCCCGTGACAAACATAAGCTGTGACTTTTCCTTCAATTTTCTCGTATCCCCAACCAGCTTTTTCCGGTTTTACCATCGAAACCACCATTTTCGGGAAGTAACCCATTCTCAGAGCGTTGAGCATATCATGCATACTTTCTTCTTGGGGATCACCGACTAGAATAACGTTGTAGGTGGATCCAATAGTGAAATCCACTCCAAGAAGCATAAACATGTGGGCTTCCGGCGCTATCTTTACTTCCTCAGAAAACACCTTGATTATTTGATTGGCAATCTCTCCATACTTCGTTTCTCCAATCAAAAGTGATAGACGTAACAAGTTAAGCAGAGACACGGAATTGCCTGATGGCAAAGCGCCATCATAAACTTGTTTTCTTCTGGGCATCGCCTCTTCAGCGCCTTTATTTGTAAAGTAAAAGCCACCATCCTCTTCATCCCAAAACCGCGAAACCATCCGATTATTTAGCTCCACTGCCGCCTGCAAGTATGACTCCTCAAAATTTGACTCGTAAATTTCCACTAACCCCCAAACAAGAAAAGCATAATCATCAAGAAATCCTTCTATCGCCCTTTCACTTTTTGCATAACGATGATAGAGCATTCCATTATCATCCTTCATTTTCTCTAGTATGAAATTAGCGGCTCTAACTGCGGCTTGCAAGTACCTAGGTTCACTGAAAATGAAACTAGCTTTTGCCAAAGCAGCAATCATCAAGCCATTCCAACTAACCAAGATCTTGTCGTCTTTAGCTGGGGGCACACGTTTTTCCCTAGCTTCAAAAAGCAAGTTACAAATTTTTCCTAGTCTATTGATAAGCTTGTTTATGGTTAACTTGGATTCTGAGGCAACCTGCTCCAGCGATCTTGCGAAATGAAGTATGTTTTTGCCGTTTCGCTTTCGTCCTGTCTCAGGATAGTTTCCTCCAGTCTTGACGCCAAAAAATTTAACAGCCAACTCAGCATCTTCAGACGCCAAGGCGTTTCTTATTTCTTCTTCACTCCACAAGTAGAACTTGCCTTCTTCGCCTTCACTATCTGCATCTTCAGCCGCGTAGAAGCCACCCTCTGGCGAAGCCAACTCTCTAAGAACGTACTCTAATATTTCTTTTGCGGTTACTCTAAACTTGCCAGCACCCGTAGCTTGAAAAGCTTCCATATAGACCAGCGCCAACAACGCTTGGTCATACAACATCTTTTCAAAATGCGGAACCAGCCATTCCGCGTCTGTTGAGTAACGGTGAAAGCCAAAACCCACCTGATCATAAATTCCGCCATTACGCATTGCTCTTAAGGTCTTTTCAACAATTGCCAAAGCGTTTTTCTCTTTGGTTCGGCTCCAATACCTCAACAAGAAAAGAAGGTTTTGCGGTGTTGGAAACTTTGGAGCGCGCCCAAATCCACCATTCTCTTCGTCAAAGCTTAGGAAAAGCTTCTCGTAGGCATCATCAAAAATGTCTTTGCCTAACTTTTTTCCCACAGTTCTCTTCTCTAAAATTTCTATCCTGCGTTTGATATCTTTGCCCAAGTCTTCCAAATCGGACTTGCGATTCTTCCAGACTTTTTCAATTTGAGGAATAAGGTCAACCATGCCTGCCAGACCAAACCTACTATTTTTTGGGATATAACTGGATGCAAAGAAGGGGTTCTTATCTGGTGTCATTATTATGTTAAGTGGCCAGCCACAGCTTCGCCCCATCAGCTGGCACACGGTCATATAAGCGCTGTCAAGATCGGGTCTTTCTTCTCTGTCAATCTTTATGCATACAAATGCCTTGTTCATTAGCGCGGCTACTACATCATCGTCAAAGCTTTCCTTCTCCATAACATGACACCAGTGACATGCCGAATAACCTATGGAAACAAAAACTGGCTTGCCTTGGGCTTTAGCCTCTTTAAAAGCCTCTTTTCCCCATGGATACCAATCTACGGGGTTGTAAGCGTGCTGAAGCAGATAGGGGCTCTTTTCATTTATCAGCCTATTAGGCTTTCTCACTTGGTTGCTTTCCATAGAAACCGGTCTTCCATAATAATTTGCGCGTGCCTCTTTTATTAAATATCCGCAAATAACCCCAATCCCTAAGCATATACGAGCCAGTGCGGTCTGTTGATGTTTCAGTCGGTATTTTTATAAGTGGAATGCTTGAAGTAGATTTCCATGCAAGCTGAAATCGGGATAATCGGTGGAACGGGTCTTTACGACCCGCAACTTCTTAAGAACGTGGAAGAAGTAAACGTTAATACGCCTTATGGTGCGCCTTCTGACGCAATCACGGTAGGTGAGTTAGCGGGAAGGAGTGTGGCATTTTTGCCGCGACACGGAAAGAAGCACACAATAAGACCGACAGACGTTAATTCGCGAGCTAATGTTTTCGCTCTGAAAAAGCTAGGCGTCAAACGGATTCTTGCACCTTCAGCCGTAGGCTCGTTAAAAGAAGATTACAGGCCAGGCGATTTAGTATTTGTTGACCAGTTCATTGATCGAACCACAAAACGCGAGCAGTCATTTTACACGAGCAACAAAGTATGCCACATATCGGTGGCTGAACCTATGTGTCCCGAAATGAGGCAGAACCTCATAGTCATAGCTAAAGACATAGGCATCCGCGCGCATCCCGCTGGAACCTACATTTGCATTGAAGGTCCTCGTTTTTCAACCAAAGCCGAGTCAAAGCTTTTCAGGAGTTGGGACGCCGACGTGATCGGTATGACGCTAGTTCCAGAGTGTGTTTTAGCACGCGAAGCTGAATTGTGCTACTCTTCAATATCAACCGTCACAGATTACGATGTGTGGAAGGACCATGCAGTCAGTGCTGACGAGGTTGTAGCTACGATGAAGACTAACGTTGAAAAAGTTAAGCGAATAATTTTGGAAGCAATTGCACGTTTGCCGAAAGAACGCTACTGCGAATGCAACAGCTCATTAAAGGGCGCATTCCTGTAAAGGAGAAATTGGATATGAATGAAATCGAAAATTGCAGGTTGAGACTGAAATCAAAAATTCGAAGAATCCCAGAATTCAAGGGTGTAGTCTTCTGGGATATAACTCCACTTCTTAAAGACAAAAAATGTTTTAAAGAAAGCATAAGATTACTGGCTGACCATTATAGGTCCAAGGACATAGACGCTATCGTATCGAATGAAGCTAGAGGCTTCATAGTAGGTGCTGCGTTAGCGTATGAGCTAGGAGTCGGATTTGTTCCAATAAGGAAAAAGGGGAAACTACCTTTCAAGTGTGTGGACCTCACTTACGAGAAGGAATACGAGTGTGACACGATAGAGGTTCACGAAGATGCAATAGAGAAAGGTCAAAAAGTTTTATTAATTGACGATTTGCTGGCTACAGGCGGAACGATTAAAGCCAACATTGATTTAGTTGAAAAGTTAGGTGGAAAGGTGGTTGGAATCGGCTTTCTTATAGAACTAAGCTATCTCGAAGGCAGAAAAGCCATCGGAGATAAATACGAAACGTTCTCAATAATCCAATTCAACACCACCAACGGTTGAAGTTCAAGTCTCTAACAACTCACGAAATTGACAATTAAATGCAAAAGCGCTCACAACAAAGTCTCCATTTTTCAAGCGATTTAATAAAAAGCACCCACTTGCAAAAGAGAAAAAACGTTGCAGCTTCTTGCTTTCGACTATGAAAGCTTTTGTGTTATCAAATCACTATAACGAGAGTAAGGTTATGCTTAATGAAGTCAGAGCAAGTTAAAGCCGCAGCTAGAGCTGTAAAAGAGCTAAGTGAAAGCTATGTTGATGTAATTGGCGCAGTAAAGAGTTCTGGAAAGGTTGCTACAATTACAAAGAAAATATGGCGTGAGGGTGATAAATCTAGACTTATAAAAATTGGGTTGTCTTTAATTGTTTTCCCAGAACCTACTCCCATAAGCGAAACTATAGGTGCATGTTTCATAGCTGCTGGGGCAGTTCAAAAAGGTATCAAAAAAAGAGCTATCTATGCAGAAAGCATAACAAAAACCTTCAAAACCACGTTGAAAGAAGTATTGGAAATATCCCAGTCTCTTAGAGTTTGACCAAAATCCGTTTTTTCTATTTGCAGCTAAATTCAAAATATTGTAGCTTTTCTGGATTTGCTTTGCCATTAATATTCAAAAAATCCACTCGAAATCCGTTATTCGCAAGTAAAAAAGATGGTTTGACTATGAAGATTGTAACAAAAAAGCGCGAAGGCTGGTTATATAATCCTTAAAAATTATAGCGCCGGTTTTCGGAGCGAATACAAACTCAGGTATCCTTTTATGTATTGCCTTGATTATCCTGACTTCAACCAGTTTTGCCCCAATTCCAAGAAGCTGTTCTATTGCATCCGTAAAGTGTTCGATTTTTCGTGGAATTTCCCACTTCCTGATCTTGAAAGTGTTTTCTAAATAGAAGTAGACTTCTTGTTTGTCAAAGCTTTCAAATGAACTGAGGCTTTCTTCAATTGCCTCAATGATGAGGGAATCAAACTTGTTTTCACTCGTTTTCTGATTTTTCTCGTTTAGCGGAATTGTGCAAGTTATGTTTAGGTTAACTGTTTTTGACATATTTTTCATCTCATGTGTAGTTGTGTTGAACTGTTGACATGTTATACTTGACTACATATTGCATCGCAAGACTTAATATATAGGTTGTTTTAGACGCTGATATATTCCAAAAATCGATATATCTACTCTAGAAGACATATACCAAACTTCATGATATTTGATAATAAGCCAATATAAATCCCAAGCACGCAACGGCTTCGCAACTTATAGCTGAAGGTTTGCGGGCAATTCTTTACCAATTCGTATAACTTCTCTTACGAGAAAATCAAAGTCTTCTCGACGGCTACGATGATTGCAGTTTGCTGCGCGCAGAACATACTTGCCTTTGACAACTGTACCGCTTAAAACTGCTGCCCCCTGTTCCTGTAGCTCAATAATAATTTGTCTGTTAATCTCATCTAATATATCATCATTCATGTCTGAATCAACATAACGAAAACAGACAACATTAAGTGTAACAGGCGCCGAAAGTTCTAATTCTTGCGAGGCCTCAACAAGTTTCCCCAAGTAAATAGCTTGATCAATATTCTGCTGTATTACCCGACCGTATTTGCAACTGCCATGTTCTTTAATGGACATCCACGCCTTCAACGCTCTAAATCCACGTGAAAGCTGGAAGCCATAGTCGCTAAACCATGGCAAATCCCCTCCACTCAAACCTCGCCCGCCTTCTCCATGTGCAAGATACTCCGGCATTAATGAGAAAGCTGCACGATGCTGCTCCTCATTACGTACAAGTATACAGCCGATTTCATATGGCATAAACATCCACTTATGCAAGTCAAGCGCCAAAGAGTCAGCCCGTTCAATTCCAGCCACTTTATTCTTCGACTTGGGTGCTAGAGCTGTCCATGCTCCAAATGCTCCATCAACGTGGAGCCAAAGTTTTTCTCTAAGGCAAAGATTAGCAAGACCTTGTAGGTCGTCAATTCCTCCTGTGTTAGTCGTTCCCGCCGCCCCTACGACACAAAATGGCAGATACCCAACTTTCCGGTCCTCGGTTATAGTTGATTTCAATGCTTGAAGGTCAATCTGAAAATTTTGGTTAACCGGTAAAAGGCGGAGAGATTCGTTTCCCAGTCCGAGCAACTCAACGGCTTTTTGGATTGAACTGTGAACTTCTTCGGAAGCGTAAAGCACCATCTTTTTAGATGCTGATTGGAGGCCTTGGAGGCGGATGTCATAACCTGATTTTACGTTTCGGGCAACTGTTAAGCCTATTATATTTGCAGCTGAGCAACCACTGGTTAAAACTCCACTCGCTGAAGGAGGATATCCTAACATTTCTTTGATCCAGTCAATCACCTGTTTCTCAACGTGGTTAGCGATATGGTTGTCGCCACCACCCGTGTTAGTGTTCATTGAAGCAGCCAGAAGTTCAGCAAAAGCACCCATAATTGTCCCCGTTCCGAGTATCCAACCCCAAAAGCGAGGATGAATATTTCCTATCGGGTAGGGCAACACATTTTCCACAAACTCTTCATAAATTTCATCTAGTTGCTGTGGATGCTTTGGGACAGATCTACGGAAGCAAGCTTTAACTCGATCAGGAACATGTTGCCATACAGGGCGTTCTCGCCCGGTTTTAATATAATTCACCATGTCATCTAACATCTTATGTCCAAGTTTTCGCATGGATTCCCAGTCATTTGGATCGAGCGTTTCCTCAAAAGCTCGATTTTCATTTTCCTGCTTCATTGTTTTGTACCCCTATTTCTTTCTTGTTCTATAATCAATTGTTTTACTTCCATAATTTAATTTTAATTGCTCCAAAATTCTATGGGAGAGTTTTGAACAATAAACCTTGAGACATCCGAGACAATTCTTTTCTCGCTCTTTCCCATTCAATTTAAAGTAAAAACTTTGAATTTTGCTTTCCAAGTATCCAACTATGCTAAGGTTAGTTAAATTTTTCTTTTACTTCTCAAAAAATTTTAAATTCAAAAAAATGCGGCTAAGAACTCGAAGAAAACCAAAGGCTTTTATTAAAAAGACAGGTCCAGTTGTTGTGGAGGTGAAAGTTATGCCTGTTTTTGTAGTACTTGGCAACTGGACTGACCAAGGAATACGAAAAATTACTGAAGCGCCTAAGAGAGCTGAGTCAGTTCATGATATGGTTAACAAAGCTGGAGGGGAGATGCAAGTTTTCTACACAATGGGTAATTATGATTTTGTAGCAATTATTGAAGTTCCCAATAATGAAGATGCTATGGCAATTCTTTTATGTGTTGGCAGTATGGGCAATGTCCGGACAGCAACAATGAAAGCTTGGACAGAAACAGAAGCATCGAAGTTGATTGCTGCTCCGCACCCTTAATTATCAAAAATAGGTTTCTTCTATCCCCTTTCTTCCCCATGCAGTTATATACTCAGACATATCAGGAATCCCTTAAATTGTTAGATTTTAAAGCCAGTGAAAAAGATTTTGTGAACAGAAACGCGAAAATTGATTATATACCAACTAACAATGTTACAATAAAGTTTTCGAACAAACTTATTTTTGTCGCTCGAGTTCTTCTTTATTGGGGATCAGATAACGAAAAAATTGCACTTGATTAGGAAACGATTTCCAAATGGTGAAATTCACTTTATTCTCCAAGAGTCAAGACTTGATGAACATTGCACAAATGCAGAATATCTTGATGAGACCGAAATAAGGAGAATTATGAAAAAAGAAGCGATCAAACCTCTACTGATTTTGCGTGAAGAATAAAAGGTCTCACCTTAAAATATCTTGGTTGCAAGTATGCTTTAATTGTTGAGAATATAATCATCTACGCTTATAGAAAGACTATTTAGAAAAAAGCAGTAACCCTTTTTCTTAATCCTTCACTTTTCGCAGAAAAAGCAATAATTATGATTCCATTAAACCTC
>JABAOC010002884.1_pt2 | contig 18562 bp, 19 predicted proteins | sample 7062161 | NCBI WGS metagenome assembly JABAOC01 (sample SAMN14538625, study PRJNA623070) | marine sediment metagenome | biome: marine biome [ENVO:00000428]; feature: marine pelagic biome [ENVO:01000023]; material: deep marine sediment [ENVO:00002113] | place: India: Gulf of Khambhat ... | reverse complement strand
ATAATTTCTTTACCAAACTCGGTAAGTTTGTATAATTTAATATCGTTATGTTTTCCACTATTGATTTGTTCAACGATATTAAGACTAATAAGTGAATCGTCACCACGATATCTTGAATTCATCCCTCGTATCGCACCTATAACGTTGGTTGGTGTTGTTTTAACATTATAGGCAATTTCAGAAGTGTAACTCCCACTTGGACTTATTTCAAAAAGGTACTCTGCAATCTTTTTTCTTACGTTACTTCTTCTTAGTGATCGAATTACAAGGGGTTTTAATATATTCGGAGAAGTAACTGTCCCGTCTTCATCCTGCATCCCATCCACGTTGTTCCAATGATGAATGTTTTTTGCCATTAATAAATTAATCGGTTAATTCTGTGTGATTTAATCATCCTTTCTAAAAAACGAAACTAATAAATGTTTGTAATATAATATGCCTCGTTAACTATAGGGATGGGAACATGTCAATTAAAAAAGAATTATTAAATGAACTAACTGAGAAACAGTTAAAACAGCTAGCTGAAAACAAAGGTATAGATTTCACATTAAATAGCTCTCAAAAAAAATATTATCGAAATTGGAATGAAAAAGATAAATTAGTAGACCTCATGACAGACTACAAACAATTAACGGTTTCTGAAATTGAAAGATTCATTATAGATAAGAAAAATTAGACATACTTATCTACTTTTTTTCACTGATATTTTCTGGCAAAATCTTTCAATTGGACATTTACTACAAAATGGTGAAATTGGAACACAGATTTTTTGACCAAAGGTAACAAATAAATCATTAAAGTCATTCCAATATTTTTTTGGTGAAATTTTTCTTAACTCTATCTCTGTTTCATGAGGTGATTTTGTCTTAATCCAACCAAGTCGATTTGGAATTCTATGACAATGTGTATCTATTGGTATAAATCCATGTTCTTTATGACCGTACACCATAACAATATTTGCTGTTTTTCTCCCCACTCCTTTTAGTTTCATTAATTCATTGAAATCATTTGGTACTCTTCCAGAATAGTTATCAATAAGAGTTCTTGAAATATCTCTTATCCTTTTTGCTTTGGTCTTGTAAAATCCTACCGGATAAATCAATGAAGCTATCTGTTTTTCTGATAAATTTACTAGTTTTTTAGGGGTATTGTGTTTTTTTAGCAATCTTAACGTAGCTTTTTCTGTCACCTCATCCTTGGTTCTTAGACTTAAAATACACGAAACTAACGTGATAAATGGAGTATTATCAATATCACGTTTTGAACGTGATACAATAGGAGTATTATATCTGCTTAATTCTTTTATTAATAACCTAAAAATTTCATCTATATGTTGTATTTTGTTCACAAGATATACTCCAACGATTCTTTTTTTACCTACAAACCATGTAAGTTTTTTTCCCAAATGAATTGATGTTTTTAATACTAATGGAATGTTTTGTTTTAAGCTTCATACTAATGTAAAGGTGAGGTTTTATATACTAAATATCTAATATTAGTTTATAAAAAGGAGACGATAAAATATGAAGAAATTAGTTCCATTAATAATAGTGGCAATTCTACTTATAAATGGATTTGTGGTAATTGCAGCTACTGTGGAAAAATCGAAAAATGTACAAACAGAAATCATCAATGAAACAATAGAAATCGATTCTTCTTCACTTAAGTTTGAGGATATTCACAATGATTTTATTGATGTATCCCTTGGGGACGAGGAAATATATTTAATGAATCCTAGTCAACCAATGGTTCCAAGAATTGTTAAAACATATGAACTTCCATTTGGAGTAAAAAACATAGAGATAAAAGCGGAACCATCAGCAATTAAAGAATTAATAATCACAAAAGAAATAAAACCAGCACCTCCACAATTACCTCTAACACCAAGAGAATCTTTTGTTGTTCAATCAAAGAAAGATAAAACAATTTACGGTAGTAACGAATATTATCCACATACTTGGTATAGCTCTCATGTTGGATGTGGTCTTAATGGTGATACTGAACGTATTACCCATCTTACGGTAAATATTTTCCCGCTCCGATATAGACCTTTAACAGGAAAAATAAGTATAGCGGAAAAGATCGATATTAAAATATCCTATGAAAATCCAAACATCGATATTTTTCCACAGACAAGCACCTATGACCTTGTCATTATAGCTCCCTCGAAATTTTCATCCAAGCTTCAAAAATTAATTGATCATAAAAACACCATTGGTGTTGAGACGATTTTAAAAACAACAGAGGAAATATATGATGAATATTCAGGTAGAGATAAACCTGAACAAATTAAATATTTTATTAAAGAAGCAATCGAAACATGGGGAATTAATTACGTACTACTCTTCGGTGGTTTGAAATCCAAAATAATCGCAAATCCCAAGGATGATCAAAATCATGGATCAAAATGGTGGTATGTCCCTATAAGATACTCAAATTTTCAATGGGATGGTGGTCCAGGGTATAACTTTACAAGTGGAGAACCAGGTTATATCTCTGATTTATATTATGCTGATATATACAAAGAAGGGGGAGATTTTGATGATTGGGATTCAAACGGAAACAATATATTTGCTGAATGGTCCGGTGATGTACGTGATGATCTTGATCTTTATCCCGATGTTGCATTTGGAAGACTTGCTTGTAGAAATAATAGAGAAGCAAAGGATGTAGTTAATAAAATTATCAACTATGAACAACAATCAGCAGATTCAGACTGGTTTAAAAGAATAATCTCAATATCTGGGGATGGATTCCTCGATCAAGAAGATTGGAATATTCAGTGGGACACAAATGGTTTGCCAGATGGAGAATACTCAATATATGCACAAAGCTCAAACCCTGATGGAGATATTGGACCAATTGATGAAATACATATAACACTGGATAAAACAGTTGAAACTAATATTACTTTTAACCATGATGATCATCTTAAAGAAGAACTCAATGATGGTTATCCTGCACCCCCAATTGCTGAAATCGTATCGATATCAAATGACAATACACTTGGCAACACTGATTATACCTATACTCCACATGGTGGACAAGCATACTGCAATGACCTTTACTGGTGGGCAAATATTTCATATGTCGGTGGAGTACTAACTATCAGAGGAAAATCATATGATCCAAAACCATATGGCAACTTAACCAACCTAAAAGTATGGATAAATAACAGTAACCCCGAAACGATATTTACAGACTATAGAAACGATACTGAAACATATTATGAAGGTGAATGGTTAGTTGGAGAAAAACTCCTACGTGGAAGGGGAGGAGCTCTTGTTTATATGCCAGATGATTTCGACAGTAATAGCGTTTTTACTTCGAATGGCATTTGGTATGATCAATCTGATGTAATTGAAGAGTTTAGTAAAGGATATGGTCTTGCTTATTTTTCTGGCCACGGGAGCCCTGGATGGTGGGGAGATCATTACCCTGGTATACCTGGAAATAGATATCACGGACAAGTAGCTGGACTTGTTGTTACGCAAGTTAGGCCGTTCTTCCCATATTTTAAATTACCATTATTCCCGATGACGAAATTAAAAAATACTAACAAACTACCAGTTGTATGTGTTGGTGGTTGTCACAACAGTATGTTCAGCGTTTCATTAATACCAGCATTTCTAGATCTATTTCTTCCAGTATATATGCATACCTATGGAACACCAATACCTGAGTGCTGGGGATGGTTTATGGTAAAAATGCCAAAAACAGGTGCTATAGCAACAATGGGGAATACTGGATATGGATGGGGATCAGAAGGTGATGTTTGTACAATTGGAACTGGTGATGGTTGGATAAACACGGAATTCTTTAGACAATATGGAGAGGAAGATCAGCAGATATTAGGAATGGCATATACACAGGCAATAGCTAGCTATGTAACTCATCATAAGACATTTGAACTTGAATATTGGCGTCATGATTATGGCTGGGATGGAATTGATCAAAAGACGGTTGAACAATGGCAACTATTAGGTGATCCAAGTCTAAAAATTGGAGGATATCCATAATTAAGGTTGAAAAACCTTAATTAATCTTCATAATTCATTGAAATGTTGGAAAAGGATTTCATCCGTATTTTTTAAAAAGTCACAAGGAATTCCTTCTAGAAAGTACTAGTTGTATAGACTTTCCATAATATAAAAATCCAATTTATCTATAATCCAATACAAATGGTTATATATGGAGTTCAAATACTAAGAACAAATATTGTTATATAATTAAAAGGGAAGAGGAAAAATTATGATTGCGGATATTGAGTCGAAAAAAGATGAAAAAGTTTGGAAAAAATTCTTAAGAAATCATTGGAGATTGTGTGGGATATTTATAGTATTAGTTGCTTTGGCAATTATCGGAGCAATTTATGTATTTTTATGGTTTGTTGGAGATGCTCAATTAACTGGTCTTGTGCCAGCGAGTTTAGGTTCATGGTCAATGGGATATCTAGTGACCTTTTTGTTACATTTACTTTTCTGGGAAATTATCTTCGTCGGAATCCCTGTACTTATTGCTATGGTGCTAATTTATGCTCTAGGGTGGAAAAAAATACCTGATGAGGAAAGGAAGGAATATAAGCGTGGACATCTTTTCGGCAAACGTAATAAAAGATCAGAAGGAGGAGAAGGAATATCGTTTTTGATTTTTATCGTGTTCTGCATCAAGGTTTACCTTGATGGAGAATGGGGTGTTCCTTTTGCAACTTGGAAATTTGACTACCTCGTATATTCTTGGCTTTGGGCATTAATCTGGGTTTTAGTCATCTTCGGAATTCCTATACTTATAGGTGGCACCTGGTGGTTACGCCATGAAATGAAAAAGGTACCCTAGAATTTTTTTTATTCGAATAATATTAAATACAGATAAATTAAATAATGTTCAATTTGTAATAAAAAATTCTAAATTAAGGGATTTCATCCCGTTTTTACCAAATGTAGCGCTGGGGAAGGATTTTGTCCCATTTACCGGTAAAAGTGCATTCAAATCCCTTCCCCTGCATTTATCATAAAATTTAAGTGGAAACTATGGAATAAACATATATTCTCGATGGGAGCACTTATATTTTCTCTTCATTTAATTCCTCCCTAATTTTCGGATGGTGGGTTGAAGAAGGTTCGTTGGCGGTAGTGGAACCCCGTACGGGTAACCATAGTGTCCGTTGAATTATATTTTTCGTATGCCAACGCATAGAACGCACCAACACTCAATGGCGGGAAATAGCATGTTTCCCGTACGATTTGGTATGACCCAACTGTTCTCTGGATTTCCAAAGGAATTATCGGTAATAGCCACAGCCACGGTCTCAGTACCAGAGGCATAAAATAAAAGGTCACATTGACGGGTTCATCCCGTTTGTTGAATGCTTCGAATGTCACGCCTATGCCGACATTCAACCCGAATTGCCCTGCAAAGATTCTGAGTTCAAGGTCATCGTTGGTGGTTGCAGGGGAACCACTTACTGGAACGACCAACATCAGTAGCATTGCACATGTTACTAAGATAATAAATCTTGTATTCAAATAAAACAACCTCCCTATATAGCAGTACTAATATGATTTTTGTTATATTTAAATATTGTGAACTGCTAGCAGTTTGATTTCAGCTATCAAAACTTCCCTCTTCTCCTAAAAGAATTATCAACATATTCTAATAAATTAATCCTCTTACCCATCACAAAATTAATATCTAAAAATAATCAGAATTATGTGCTATTAAGTTTCTATCTCCCGATATTTTTTCGTTAAATAAATACTAATTTTGTACAAGAAATAGTTTAAATATTAGCTACTTTATGAGAAATTCTAGGAAGAATAAATTGATAAATAAAACCATTAGTTTTTAACCGACAAGAAAAACCATTATTTTACACCGTAAAACTATATTCAAACCGCATTTGTCTAATGTAACGTTTTATGATACTACCCTATACCTTTAGCATAAGGCTCTTCGGCGATAATATTGACTCTTTTTTCTCTTTTTAAAATGATGTGGAAGAGATTTCATCCCGTTTATTACCGGTAAATTTACGCTGGGGAAGGGATTTGAACCCTTGCGGTGACAAGCACCAATAGCTCTCGAGGCTACCGCCTTAGTCCGGGCTTAGCTACCCCAGCAAACAGATATAACTTGTCAAAAGTTTAATCAAAGACTTTTTTATATCGGTATCGATTCAATGAGGATTATAGTTAAAATTTTTCCCGATAACTTGACAAAAAAAATTATATTATCATCTGGTTCAAGAGTTAATGACTTATTAAAGAAAATAAATCTTCGACCCGATGATATTATTGTATTAAAAGGAAATACACCTATTCCAGTGGATGATATCCTTTACGAAGAGCAAGAACTTAGTATATTGAAAGTTGCTTCAGGTGGATAAATATTAATTTCGCTCCCGTAGTGTAGTCCGGTCAATCATCACGGCCTCTCGAGCCGTAAACTCGGGTTCGAATCCCGACGGGAGCATCAATTTACTAGTAAAATTTATAAACCTATAAGGTATAATATTTTTTGGTGAATAATTTTGGGTAAAACCGAAACGATCAAAGAAAGAACTATCTGGATCTACTTACCGACGCATGAACAGAAACAGCAATGGGAGAAGATTGCACATGAACAGGGAACGTCTCTTTCTAAATGGATTATCAAAACAGTTGAAGACATGATTAAGGAATCAGACGGTGTGGTAAAAAGCAGGGATGAAACAGAAAAAGAAAACAAAAACTTGAGAAAAGAGATGGCGGAACTGCAAAAAAACCTGCGTCAGATAACAATTATTAGGGACAATCTGGAAAAGGAGATCCGGAAGTATCGTGCAGAGCCGTTCCTAACAATGTCTTTTGAGGGAATCAGACGATATGACAAGGGTTTGATAGCGCTTCTTAAAAATGCTAAAAGTGTGGAAGGCAAGAATCGTTTTATCGATAACGATGAGATACTATCCAGACTCGGAGTTGCACCTACGGAAACAGATGTTGTGAAATCTATCTCCAATCAACTGTCTCATCTTGAAGGATATGGATTGGTCGAATCAGGCACGAAGGGGTGGCGATGGAAAGAGTAGTAAAGAAAAAAACCACCATCGTCCCTGATGTCCGGGGAGAGATATGTAATAAAGCTCTGATCAAGGAATATCTCACTGATGCCAAATGCATGGATTTAACCAGAAAAACCATTGACAACTATCGTTCTTGCTTAACTGTTTTCTCAGATGTCATTGATAAATCGTTATTGGACATTGCCATCAATGATTTGAAAAACTTCAAGTTGTATCTTGAAAACTTAAAAAATAGGTATAATGAACCATTAAGCGTTTCTACCATCAGCAGGTATTTTTCTGCTCTCCAATCCTTGTATGAGTATCTGGAGTTTGAAAATTATATCGATACTTCACCGATGCCTAAGTTTCGCAAACGTTATTTGAGGGAGTATAAAAGAAAGCGGTATAGCGACGACGGGAGTTCTAGAAGGAAACTGATCAGTATAGAAGAAATGGGGATGCTGGTGAACTCTATCATGGACCCGCGTGATAAGGCAGTGGTTATTGTTTTGGCAAAAACAGGAGTCCGCCGTGAGGAATTATCCCATATCGACGTAGACGATATTGATTGGCTGGAGCAGTGCATTCACCTTAAACCCATTCCCAAGAGAACGAATTTGGATGTTTTTTTTGATGACGAATGTGCTCGGGTGCTTAAACGCTGGATGACAAGCAGATCGAACAGAAAAAACAGCGGGACGAAAGCATTATTTTTGAATGAACGGGGAGGGAGGCTGGGCAGAAACGCGATATTCGAACTTATTGTTAAATATGCAACGAGAGTTGGTTTGCATAATCCCAGCAGCCATAGGATACAGGATAGATTTACCACGCATTGCACCCGGCATTGGTTTTCCACCTGGTTATTGCGAAATGGAATGAAACGAGAATACGTAAAAGAGCTCCGTGGCGATGCACGGCATGAAGCTGTTGATCTTTACCACCATATTGATCGAAAGGACCTGAGAGATTCGTATCTGGCATGTATACCACAACTCGGAGTAGATTAACGGGATAAAATAAGAATTTGAAAACTTGAATATCTGTATTGATTCCTGAGAATCTAGAATGAAAGGTATTTCATATAGTCCTTTTTTCATTGATTAGAAGGTTACAGGGATTTCGGTTAAGATTGATATGAAAATTGTGTAAGGAGAGCATTTCGGTTAAAAATAACCTATTTTGAGCAATTTTAAGGAGAAAAACCATTTCGGTTAATATTATAATAAATAATAGATAAATATTATATATGGGTAATGAATTCGTATTTTTGTACTGTTAGAGGGGAGTTAAATGCATCTAAAGCAATCTCATGAAATCGTTGGTACGTTAGCTGAAATAAAACCAGAGCAGGATAAAATAAAACTTGTATTTGCAATTTGCAAGGAAGTTGAAATACCGTGGGGATCAATTCCACGAGAAAAATTAGAATCTGTTGTGGGAACGAAGGTCGGCATTTTTCGTTCTGATGATAATGGTTATCGTCTGCGCAAAATAAAAGGGAATGAGTATTGAATTTATTAGCATGAGTGTCTGATGTGTTAAAAAACAGAGATATACAAACAAACAGTTCGGTTTAATATATAAACCGAAAAACAAAATTTCTACATTCAACCTTAATCTACTTAGTTGGATGTTTGAACGGTTTCCAAATGCATTCCCGATACTACGATACATACTTGGACTATAGAGCAGTCCACCTCCCCTTTTTTAATGCATTAAAAACTTGATTTTCAATACTTTTTTTATCCTCACCAAACACCGTGGTTCGGTTATGACTATTAACCGATACAAAGGATTTTATAAAATGATAAACAAGACGAATAGAAATTGAAAAAGAAAAAATAATCCATGCTAATCGTTGGTTAAAACACCTAAAATTTATAAAAGAAGGGAGAATTTTTCTCCACCGTTTTATTTTTTTCCTCTCTACTTCCTTTTTCTCCTGTTATTCATGTTTACTATGTATAGGTAACACGTATTTGCACCATAGAACAAGCTAGCACAAATGAAGGACCACCAGGTTTATTTTCCGCTTCAACGTCACAATCAAGATTTGTCACATCATTCCAAGTCCAACGGCCTGCTCCTGGACCATTCGGATCATCTGTAATATCGAACCATTCCGACTAGCTCATGTTCCAGTAAGTTGGTGTAAACGTATAATCACGTCCATCGGTAGTGCCTCCGAATACCGGTCGTAAAGTAATATCGCGCACTCTCACAATTTTGATTTGAATGAATTTTGGGCTGTTGTGATACCAGAACCAAAACAAGGTACGCCACAAGCAGATTGGATCGTCCCTGTTCATGCTGACGCTAATTTTTCAAAGGATACGCTTGGAACCCAACCATTACCTGCAAATACTGATGAGTTTAATGTTACACGTATGTGCATTAAGGGCTATAAATACAATCCGTATATCTATAAGGTAAAACCTCCACTCCGTGAGTCATTAGGACCTATTCCTGATCCGTCACCTTCTCCTGCGGATGATCCTCCATATTATTGGTGTCGCTCAATCACCCCCCCGGTTTCAGGAATTGGGATATGGGTTGTAGGATTGATTTCACATTGTGCTCAAAAACTTCCTGTGGCGCCTCTAGGTAGAGAAGCAGTGTTTGAACCAGATGACAGTATTTTAGGTGAACAACATGATTGGAGGCAGCCATATCTCATTCTTAGTGACGATCCACGACCTCAGTATGTCTCGTATTATGATTGTACTGGTTGGAATAGTATCGTTGAAGTTATGAATCTTCAGCACTGGACTGCCGAATGTATTATTACCGTCTATGACCGATTTGGAAATTCGGATTGGGAGCAAAAACTTCTATTAAGATCTCATGAGACGAAACGGATATATCTCGACAAACATGTACCTAAGAATGAGGGATTGATTGTTGTTGAACCATTGAAACATGGATGGGATTTTCCCTCCATATTGTGTATTGCCCCTTCAAAGGTACCTTCAGGCCTACCACGGATAAAACCCACTCAATTACAAAGGTTTGTTCCCTTTATTCGGGTTCCCTAAGTCTATCTGTCGCAATAGTAAAGGTGGACGCGCTGCATTACCACAAGCGCCACTACAGATTTAACACTACACATCTTAACAGTAAGCTTTAGGAGCTTTGCCTTAAAATTAAGGAAAAGTAGCTAATTTTAGGTCAAAAATAGGAATTTTAAGTCGACATTTAAATATTTATAAGATTTTGCAACCCGAACAATTAATAATTTAAATAGTACCATTATTCCATCTTTTGGAGTTGAAATTATGGCTATATGTCCATATTGTAAGAAAGAAGTTAATGGAGATAATCTAAAAACAGAAGAAATTTCTAAAAAAGCATTTAAATTTGGTAGAGAAATGTATTCCTGTCCACATTGCGATACCGTTCTTGGTTTTGCAAGTGTTGGTTAAACCTTAATACCACCCGATATTCACCAACCAAGACAGTCACCACCCTACACCCGCTAATACAACAAACCACTATAGGGGCTTTGCACCCAAAGTAGATAAATCCATTACTTTAGGTGTAAGTTGTATACTTTAGATACAAATTTTCAACTTGGAATTTAAATCTGTATCTATTAAAACTCAATTCTATAATTTCTCAATGATTTCATCTTTAGATAGTATCTTTGCGAAACCTCTCCTTAAAACTTTTAATTCTGCTTCATGTAAATCAGGGAAATGAGCCGATGTTACATCACTTCCAAATACTACCTTAAAACTTCTTTCGTAAGCCTGACGTGCTGTCATAGAACAACAATAGTTTGTTAATGTTCCACATATAATCACAGTATCTTTATCAAGATTTTTAAGAATAGTCTCTAATGGTGTATCATAAAACGCACCATATGAAGATTTATGAATTACGATTTCATTCTTCTCTGGTGCAAGCTCAGACCATACATTTCCTTCAAGAAAAAATGAAGATTGATCTATATCCAAATCTGGAAAACGACATGGCATAAATGGAAGAATTTTAGGGCGATCTAAAAAGTTATGAGTATTTGAATATACAGTAAAGATAACAGGTATCTTATTTGCCCGAGAATGGTTTATCAGTTTTTTTATACGTGGAACCTGTCTAGTTGCTTCAGGAACCCAATAAGGTGTCCAATTTGGTTTAACAAATTCATCTTGCATATCGATAACAAGCAGGGCACATTTTTTAGGAATAATATCAAATTCAACATCCCCTCTTTCATAATCTCTTTTGGCTAAGTCAAGAATTTGTTCCTCTGTAAATTCTCCAATTTTCATCTTACAACCACCGAATGAATTTTGGGAATATATTTGCCTTTATAACCTTTATTTCTTGAGACGACAGACGTTGGATTCATATTCGACTTTAGGCGTAAAATATCTACTTTAAGAGCAAAACCAACTTTAGGTGCAATGCCTCAGGTGTCGAAAAAATTTTAAATCGTAAAATTACTAATTTTTTAAAGAATAATAATTGTATATAATATAAAAAATATTGATGTTTTTTAAATTTTGTTCAAATTTTTAATGTAAAGTGTTATTTTCTAGAGAATATTTATTAATAGAAATAAAAAAAGGAAAAAACATTGCAGTTTAAAGTATTAGATATATAAACACCCGTTAATGAACGGCACAATTTCTATTAATACTTTACATATAAATATTAATCAGGTGGAAAAAATATGAAGAAGTATATATTATCATTCATTGTTGTTTTAACAATGATTTTTATAGAATTTGAGGCTGTTGCAATAGAAGAATCTGCGCAAAAAAATTCAATTAATACATTAACCGGAGATGGTGTAGAATACTGGGCGTTACTTGTTGGATGTAATGAATTTAAAAATAAACCTGCTCTTGAGTTACCAGGAAATGACATATCTGCTAAGGATTTTCGAAATTTATTATTAGTTTCAGAGCATTGGGAATCAGATCATATACGTGTATTAACGGGAGAAAATGCAACATGGTTTAACATTATGAAAGGATTGTTTTGGTTAGATTTTATGGATGATGAAGATGACATTTGCCTTTTTTATATTTCAACCCATGGGATGCCAGGGATGGGAATAGATATATGGCCAAAAGATGAAGAAGATGGTGATGAAATGCTTATGACGTATGATACTTTTAGAACACGTATTGGAAATTGGTTTATTAACATCCCACTAAGAACACATTGGATTACTGATGATATGCTCAATAAAGCTATTGATAGAATGGATGCTAAAGGAGTATGTGCAATAATTAATGCATGTTATTGTGAATATGCAGATGTTCTAGGTTCTAATGGTTTTGATATTAAAAAAGCTGATTTATGTTCTAATCATAATATGATGGCTGCTTCAGAATGGATGGAAGAATTTTTAGAGGATCTCGGTACAACGAACCGGATTATTTTAATGTCATGTTCACTAAATGAAATGAGCCTTGGTAATGTATTTTCGTATTCAGTGATGGAGGGTTTTCAGGGGTTTTGTGATAGTAATAATGATACTATTTGTTCAGCTGAGGAAGCATTTGCTTATTCAATTCCAAGAGCACAAACTTTTTTAAATCGGGAGTTTAATTTTCAACAAACTCCACAAATTTATGATGGATATTCTGGTGAACTTGGATTAACAACACGGAAGTTACCACCTAATCTACCAGATATGATCGGTCCATTAACTGGGAATAGTAATTCAGATTATACATTTGATATTTCTTCTATAGACCCTGAAGGAAACGATATTTTGTATAATATATGCTGGGGTAACGAAAATGAAGAAAAGACGACATTATATCCTTCAGGAAATATTGTAGAGATAACACATTGTTGGAGTGAAGAAGGTACCTATAATATATGGTTTGATAATGAAGATGAATATGGAGTTAATTTTCATGAATTTGTCTTTCCTGATAAAATCAGTATAACAATATCTGATGAATGTATAGTAGATCAGCAGCAAACTAAAACGTATCTTGAACAATGTTTTAACGAAGAATATATATCAAATTCCCGATGGCTGGCACAATCATTTATTCCTTCTGAGAGTACGTTGTCAAAAGTTGATCTTGAAACTTTTATTTCCTTAGTTAATTCAAATGAAATTGGACCACTCCATGTGTCAATTCGCAATAATCTTACAGGTGAAGATCTAACAGAGGTATTTACAATGCCTCAACAAATTAGTTGCCATATAATTCCGGTGATTCCAAAACCTTTATGGACGACTTTTGATTTCCCTGATATAACTGTAATTCCAGGTGAAGAATATTATATTGTCTGCCGTTATGATACCGATTCAATTGGATCATGGCTTTATGCAGGTGTAGATTATGATCATGATCCAGACTATCAGGGTGATCCATATACAGATGGTACTGCTTATTTTTCAGTAAATGCTGGAAATTCCTGGTATGAATGTACAATGGTGCATGATTTCTGTTTTGTAACCTATGGATAGTGTTAAACATGAAAAAATTAATAACTTATATTATTTTAATGCAATTAACCATGATGCTCCTCGTACCATCAATTCTTGGTGAGGATAATGATGTCGGGTATACATATTATTCAAATAATGATATTACGATTAAATCAAGTTTTAATATACAAAATATCAATGGTAATGATGATTTTGAACTAGATACTTTTGCATCCAAGGAACTATTATGGACAAATTCAAATATTGGAAAAACTCCTTTAGGATGGTCGACAACTGAGGTTGTAACAAAAGACAGTATAATAGATTCTTGGTTTCCCTCTATATCTGTTGACTCAACTGGAACAGTTCATGTTATCTGGAGTGAACATACAAATTATGGAGGGTCTGGTTTGGATGATGATATTTTTTATAAAAGTAAACCAAAAGGTGGGAGCTGGACTGCTACTGAGGTAGTTTCTACAGAGAGTACAGAAGACTCATGGCTTCCTTCAATATCTATTGATTCTGACGATACAATCCATGTGACATGGGAGGATTGGACTGATTTAGAAGGTGCTGGTAATGATTGGGATATTTTTTATAAATGTAAACCACTAGATGGAAGCTGGGCTACAACTGAAATAGTTTCGAGTGAAAGTACAGACGATTCAGGTAAACCTTCTTTAGCAACGGATTATAAGGGGGCAATACATATTGTATGGGAGGATGTAACTGATATTACAGGTTCAGGTATTGATTGTGATATATTTTATAAATTTAAGGAGAGTGGTGGTAATTGGAGCACAACTGAGGTTGTTTCTACTGAAAGCAACCTATTATCCTGGCTATCTAAAATAGATATAGATAATAACAAAACAGTTCATGTTACATGGGTAGATGCTACCGATGTTGAAAAACCTGACGATCTTATAAATGATTTGGATATATTTTATAAATACAAATTAGGAGAACCCGGCCCTCATTTAGAGATTCATTCAATATCTGGAGGTTTTGGTGTAAGTACGGAAATTAAAAATATTGGAGATACAGAAGCAACAAATGTTGAATGGACATTAAAGGTAACTGGTGGAATTTTCGGTCAAATAAACAAAGAAAAGATTGGTTCACAACATATTTTAGGAATAGATAAGGAATTAATTGTAAGATCTGGTATAATCTTTGGACTTGGTAAAATATCAGTTATTGTAACAGTGATATGCGATAATAGCCCATCAAATTATGAGCAAGTAAGTGGAACCCAGATACTCTTCTTTTCGTTTATATAAATATCTGAAAATTCGGCTACTTTACGGGCAAAGCTAATATCCAAAAAGAATGTTGCAAATAATTCTTGATTCTGCCTTTCTTAAATGTTCAATTGCTGTAGATCTACTAATTCCAACTTTTTGCGCTAATTTATCCGTATCAATTTTACGTGGATACCTATAGTAACCCATTTTTTTTGCTTCAATGATTACTTCTTTTTGTTTTTCTGTCAAGCATGAAAGTATACTCTGCCATTCAAAGTTAGCGTCCTGAATGCTAATTTGTTTGATAGTACCTACGAGCTTTATTGCCTTTAAGAATTTTTGCAGTTCTTCAATTGTTCCAATCACACTCAACACCATTTTATCCCGGGCTAATCTAGCGGGCGTTGTCCAAATAATGTTTAAATCAAAATTTTTTGCTAATTCTCTTAAACCTTGATTTTTTCCAAAAGGGAGTTGACCTTTTATCAAACATGTATATTTGTTTCCATCTCTTTTTAAAATTGATATTATTTCTGCTACATCAGATAGGTTAATATTATCTATTTTGTAACCTTTTTTCATAATAATATTCGATAACAAAACTTTTTGTCCTTTTTCAAAATCAATTTTTAGTAATTCTATTATTTCAATTGATTCTACTTTTGATAATACTGCATTTATTTTTACGATTTCTTTTATTTGATCGGTAAATTCAATTTCAATAATTGCTTTTCTCATAGTTCTCTGTATATCTTTTGATTATATAAATACCCCTAAATAAACGGCACTAATTATAATTATATATACCATGCTTACGATTGTATAGTAGAAAGAGAGTAAAGTCGGATGAATGAAGAAAAGAAAAACCAATTTATTAAATGCCCTAATAATAGGGATTTATTACCTTGCGCAAAAATAAAAACAAGTAAAGGAGCGAAGAATGACCATTACTATAGATAATACAGTCGGTGATATCATAGAACAGTGCCCGAACTATCAAGAGATTTTTACGAAGTACTGGGGGAAAGCTGTTCCCGATATAATATTGAAATTAGCGAAGCCTCTGAAAATCAGACAAACAGCCAGCCGTGCGGGCTGGTCTCAAGAGCAGATAGATGCTTTTCTCAAGGACGTTAATGACGAGATTGCCAAAGCACAAAGTAAAAAATAGCTATCAGACGTGTATCTGCAATATTAATCAGATAATCAAATAAAAGGAGGAAGAAATGGCAAAGAAAAAGAAATTAAAAGAGTTTAACAGCTCGAGATGTCAAACAAATCCGGGTATTTTTAGTGATCCCGAGCTAGACTGGACGTTTAAGCGTTTTACCATTCCTTTGAGAGTTGGCGCAGCGGAGATGGGTGAATTACTTTATGTGGTGGAAAGGCTGAAGCAAGATGAAGAAAACATGGATATTTGGGTAGATGCTTTCTTCGCTCTCGGCGAAAGACTGGAAAAAGAGGCTGACGAATTCCTCGCCAAAGGCCATAAGACGAGTGCTAAGGATGCTTATTGGCGAGCTTCGAATTATTCCTTTGCTGCCGAGTATGGCGCGGGTGGCCCAAGTAATCCAATTTGGAATGAATGTTGGAAACGGAGCACCAATTGTTTTCAAAAAGCAGCCCCTCTGTGCATTCCTACTATCCAAAAAGTTGAGTATATTTTAGATGGCAGGAAGTTACCAGGTTACTATTGGCGCGCGGATCCAAACAATGATTGTCCGACATTAATTGTATCCCAGGGTAACGATACTTCGCTCGAGGAACTGATATTCTGGATCGGTACCGATGCCATCAAAAGAGGCTACAATTTTATCGCCTACGAATATCCAGGGTCCCGTGGTTGCGTGCATATGTATCCCGACTGGACAAAACAGCCACAATTAGAAATTTATTTTAAGGTCATGATAGACAACATGCAGAATCTACCGGGTATTGATGACAGGCTGGCAATGACCGGATTTAGCTACGGGGGCTACGTGACCACCCGGGTTGGTATTTATGAGAAGCGTTTGAAAGCCATTATTCCCAATAGCCCACTCTATGATTTTGATCGAGCAGTAAAACATAATTTATCACAGTTCGAAAAAGGTCTGTCACTCATGGAAATAATGGAACAGCTATCCCCTATGATGCTTCGTTTCTCAGAATATACGCTAGCCTCCGGTGCACAGGATTGGGCCTTCATAGAAGAAGATAATCCATTCACTGTTAAGGAAGACGAGGTACGTAAAACTACCGTTACCGCACTTGGACTGTGCAGCGAACAAGAGGGGGATAACCTAAGAGCTCAGTCAGCGGATTGGTTTAACTTGATCAGCTCGAAAAACAAGCTGGTTTATGAGTTTACCATGGAAAAAGATGGTGCCGTTGATCACTGCCAGATAGACAACCGTACCCGCAGTAACCAGGTCGTTTTTGACTGGCTCGACGAACTTTTTAATTATGAATACGAGCCACCTGTGCGAATTTAGGAGTCAATTATTAACTAGATGAGGTAAAAAAATGATAACGGCTGAATCTAAGATTTCTGACGTAACAAGCAAGATACCTAATCATCTGGCGATTTTTAGAAAATACTGGAATACAGAACTCGACGAGGCACGTTTGAAATACTATGGTATGCTCAAAATTCAATTTTATGCGGATCAAGACGGCTGGGACAATAAAACACTGGAGAATTTCCTGAAAGACTGTAACGACGAATTGGCCAAACTGAAGACTTTGAAGTAAGTTCAGATCAGATAGCTACGTCTTGATAGGAATGAGGAAATCCGCAAAGAAAATATCGGATATCCAGTCTTTCTAAACCTGACTTGTGTTACCAACGATTGAATTGAAAATTATAAACTTGTTTTTTATGAAAATCAAAGTATCCCACAGGAAGGTTATAATCAGTTTTTTTTCCATGATTTTATATTCAGGAATTTTGCAATAGATCGGGGAGAGAGATAACTCCTTATTTATAAATATATAGTACCGGAATTTCGATTCGAAAGATTTTATTAGTAATTGGTGTTTAATAGATGTAAAACATCAAAATGTGATATCATTTAGACGCTCGTATCCTGTAACTTCCACATTCTTGTTTTAAGGAGAATAATAGGATTTTTTATTTCATAGCATTATTTGTCACCAATCCATTCTCTCGCTTCACTTATATCATTAAAAAATCCAGATCGTAAATTCCATTCGTCTATTATTTCAGACATTTCCACCGCTAGTTCTTGATAATATTTCTTTTTCTCTTCTTTTTCACCTGTTACAACTGCAAATACACGGGCTCCCAAGGATGCAAGAAACGGTAAACAGAAATTTTTCAGGTATTCCCTTGTTGCATCATGTACAAAATCCAATTTAGACACATCACAAATCACTCGATGAAATACATTGCCTTTAATTTGAAAAGCCAATTTATTCAGAATCTCTTTATCAGTATCTGCATCAGGAGAAAATTTTTTTCTTGTGTATTCTACGCAATGCTCAATGTCACTTTTTCGTAATTCAATAAACTCATCCTGATAAATAACATTCATTTCTGAACTCTCCTCAAACTATTTTTCCACAGCTATTAATTTAAAATGATTTATTAAAGTTACCACCCCTGATCGAGATAAAATTAAAAAATAAGGAATATGTTGTTTATTGGAAAGAAGAGAATGTGGATAAAAATATGAAGAACTATAGAATCACTTCCTTCTTTCCTACACCTATTCATATGTATCAGTATTATATAAATTCTTGTAAAGGAGGCCGAGGAAAGGAGTTCCCCTTGTTGAGGAGGAAAGAAATCCAAAAAGGATTTGGAATCTTGTTAAAAATGTCGACCCCCTTCATATATATTAAGTTATTATGGTTAAT
>JABAOC010000622.1_pt1 | contig 18564 bp, 37 predicted proteins | sample 7062161 | NCBI WGS metagenome assembly JABAOC01 (sample SAMN14538625, study PRJNA623070) | marine sediment metagenome | biome: marine biome [ENVO:00000428]; feature: marine pelagic biome [ENVO:01000023]; material: deep marine sediment [ENVO:00002113] | place: India: Gulf of Khambhat ... | reverse complement strand
GGGTCAGGATTGAGAGGGAACGATGCAGGTGTGTGAATTATGCGAAGCTGAAGCCACCAAGCTAGTTTGGTTTATGCCTGGGGATACGATGCTCAACGCCTGGGTATTGTGTTGTGATTGCGCGAAGCAGCCTCTTACAAGCCCTGGAGTTCTTAGTGCTGAGCTAGCACGCGCCGTTACGTTCCCGCCGCAGGTTTTCGCGAGCGCGAATTTCGAGGACATCGGCATCCAGGCCAAGGTGCTCACAGCAGTGATTTCAACCCTGCAGGAGCTGGCCGGAGTTGGTCCGTCATGAGCACGACCGACGCCGTGGACAGGCTCATTGCCATTGCCGACGAAGCCGAACGCAAGGCACATGAGACAAACGAGGAGCTTGGCGTTGCTCGCTGGGCCCTGGACAAAATCATAGACGAAACCGCGAACAAGGGCGACCTGTGCCCTGGTGACTTCATGTTCCTGGATGCAGCGTTCGGTCTACTCAAGCGCTGCTTGCATGCCGCCTTCTTTGCCAATGAAAAACACGCAGAACTGGAGGACATGATTGCGAACGAGGTGCTCCCCGAGCCTGCCAGCCCAGCCGGCGAGCACTCGGTGTTCCAAAGCGCGCAGTCATCGGCTCACGCGAAAGTCGCTGCGGCTATCCAATCCGGTGACCTCGTGAGGCCAGGCCTATGCTCTGAGTGCAACGCTGAATGTAAGCCGGTGGCGCACCACGACAGCTATGACAAACCGCTTAACGTGCGTTGGCTCTGCAGGAGCTGCCACGGGAAGCACCATGCTGAGCACGGGCCCGCAGAATGCACCGCGTGAACATCTCATTCGCCGATGAGGACTGGCGCAAAATGAGCCGCCTTTGCAAGAGGCTTAGGCCGTATCAGCCCGTAGGTACTACACTTCGGGAGATCCTGTTACACAGATTTACAGGCTGTAAAGCGCTGGAACACGGTGTAAAGTCGTGTGCAGATGGACCATGGCATGCCCAGGACCAGGACGATACCTCGCGCGGATCATCTTCCCAGAAAGAAGAAGAAGGGAGGAAGAGGAGAGACACGGCGAAACGCGCACGACTCCAACGCACCCAAGCTGCGGAACGCATAGTTGCCAGGATAAACGAGCTAAGGTCGCCATACATACCAGACGCCAAGGGCTTTAGTACAGAGCCATACCTAAAAGAGATAACTACTTGCCTTATAAAGCATACCGAAGACGAGTTACTTGAGGTAATGCAATGGATGTATGACGAAGCTGTTAGGAAGAACGATTGGCAGTGGTTTGTTCCAGATACCATGTTTCGGCCAACCCTGTTTAAGAAAAAGCTTGATAAGTCTAGGGCTGGAGTTAAGTACGGTGACAATGGCCACGGTCGCGGCCAACAAGCTATGTTCGTTGACGAGGACGACCCGTTGCTACCAAACAAGAGCAGATCATGAGATCGGACGTTGATCCAGAGAAGGCGGTAATCGGCGCAGTAATGCTCCAGCCTTCGTGTTTTTACAAGGTACAGTTGCAACCCAACGACTTTAAGACCCCAAACGCGGCTAGGACTTGGTCGGCTATGCTAAGCTTGGTAGATCAAGGCAAGCCGATTGATCCCGTCGCTGTCGAGGTGGAAACCAACGGTCGTGTTCCGGTTGATTGGCTGCTTGACGCGCTTGGGGGCGTACCTACTAGCGAGAACGTTGGCTACTACGCCGACCTAGTGGCCGACGACGCCCTGAAGCGCCGTGTGCTGCGCGTGGCTGGGGATATGCTCAAGCGCGAGTCCAAGGAGCTGAGTGGCCAGGAGCTGCTGCGGCAGGCGCAGGACGGCCTTGAGAAGCTGGCACGTGGCGTTGATTCAAAGGGGTACTATTCTGCGCGCGAGATAGCCAAGGAAATCTTTGACGGGCTGGATTCGGGTGAAAGCGCACGAGGGCTCATGACCGGCGTCGAGGAATGGGACCGGTATGCAGAGATGGACCTAGGCGACACTATGATCCTCGGCGGCGACACGTCCATGGGAAAGAGTCAGGTACTCGGCTGGATGCGCGCCCGCTATATCGAGCGCGGCGAACGCGTGTTGCTGTTGTCCACGGAGTCGAAGCGAAAGAAGGTTGGACGGCGCGACCTGTCGTATCTCACCGGCATCAACAGCCGCGTGATCAAGACGTACAACTTTGACCGGATGCAGCTCAGCCAGTTCGGGGATGGGATCAGCCGGTACAGCGACTGGCCGTTTTGGGTTAACGACCAAATCTACGACGTGGACGAGGCGTGCCAGTTCATTCGGTTCATGATGGCACGCGAGGGTGTGACCGTAGTCGAAGTCGACCACCTGCATGAACTCACGGCCCAGGGCATTACGAATCCGCAGGAGCGAGTTGGTTATTGCATTGAGAGACTGGCGCAGACGGCGCAGCACGGAAACGGCGTTTACATGCAGGTCGCCAGTCAGCTTACCCAGGAGGCATCTAGGGAGAAGCGTGTGGCTAGAATGTCTGACCTGTACTACAGCGGACGGATTCGGCAGATAGCGCAGGTCGTGCTGATGATCACTCGGCTGGCGAAGTACACGAACAAGGCCAACCCCGGTGAGATTATTTTTCGGTGGGAGAAGGTTCGCGACGGGGAGACCGGCATGGATACTTGGCGGTGGAGCGATACGAACGGGCTGCTACTCGGACCCAAGTCGACGTACTACTCTCGCGAGTGCTACGGACCGGAGGCTACGCAATGAATGACATCGATCTCAAGGTCGCCGAGCTTCGGTCTGCGGCGACGATTATCGAAGAAGAGCCGCCATACAACAGCGATAAGTGGGCAGCCGTACGGAACGCGGTCCTGCTTAGAGAAAAGTCGTTTTCCGCCTTGGTAGACATACTCGAAAAGACGATCGCAACGGCTGTTGTGATGAAGGATCTTGGTGATCCGTGGGGCCAGGTAGTCCTAGATTGTGTTGACGAGATACTTGGCCAGATCGCGATCGACCCCTTGCCACCCTCGCCCCGATCTGTCACAGAACCGGGAGACGAGGACGGAGGACAGCAGTGATCGACTACCACGACCGCGCCAAGGTTCGCCGCTGGGCCGCTGCTGTGCTGGCCGACAACGACGCCGATCCCATGCACCGGCTGATCGCGCTGGAGCTACAGCGGCTATGGCTGGCCCAACGCGAGCGGCGCCTCGGCAACCTACCGGCCATCGCAGCCCGGTCGACCGGCGAGACACGGAAGCAGGCGCTACGGCTGATCAAGGCGCACTGCGACGACGGGGTACCGGAAACCAACTCAACGAGGGAGCACCATGCCCAAGAAAAAGACGGCCACAGGGCCAAGTAGCAAGGCGGAAAAGCGGGCAGCCGAGATCACCTTTGCTGTCCTTATGGATGGCGACAAGGCTACCGCCGCGCTGAAGCGGATCACCCACGCGCTCGGCAAGCCGGACGGGTCGATTACTACGTGGGATCAGCTGGCCCATGCGGTCGAGCGGGTTGCTTGGGATCTGCAGCGGCAGAACAGCGACAATCACCACAAGCAGTTGCAGATCAGGAAAATGCACACGGAAGGGGTGCGAGCGGAAGCCAAGGCAGCTACGTATCGCGACGCGCTCATTATCGCTACAGGTAACCCGGCTGAGCAGTTTCCGCCACCGCGTGAAGCGTTCGACGTGGACCCCGACGACCCGCCATTCTAGGAGCACACATGACCGACCACCGAATCGAAGGCGTCAACCTTGGACCGTGCCCGTGGTGTACTTCCACGAACAACTCCGTGTGGCAGCAACGCGACGCGCCCGGCTGGTTCTACGGCCACTGCGGCGAGTGCAACCAGACTAGCCCGGCGTACCCGGATCGCGACGGGCTAGTGCGCGAATGGGGCGACCTAGCTGCGGCTGCGGCGAAATACGAGACAGGGAAGCACGGAGGGCAGGCGGCATGAGCGATTTGACCTACCGCGAGCAGAAGACGTTGAACGGCAAGCGGGATCGCGTGTTGGAAGTGGCGCGCAAGATCTCTGCCGAGGACCGACCGTTTTCGGTCGACGATTCCGCGGTGTCCAGCGCCGGTCTGTTCGGTCGACTGGCTGGGCTGGCGCAACTATGCACAGAGCTTCGGTCGGCCGTTCGCGACCTCGACGCGTACCTGGAAGAGATCGGCGAGGCCAACCAGTGAGGTTCTGCGTCACATGCGGTCAGCCGCACCGCCCGTGGCAGGTACCGGTCTACTACGACGCGGTAGCTGGCAAGATGCACGATAGGCCGGTGTACTGGCTGAATAGCGGTGGCAAGTGCAAGCGCTGCTACTATCACGAAGATCCAAGCATGGACTGGTCGGACGGTCGAGAGGAGGAAGCATGAGCAGAAACAAGGATAGACGCGCTCTGGTCGAACAGATCGCAGCGGACCCTGATAACGAGCGCTGGACAGACGACGAACGTGGGCAGGTGTGGAACGAGCTGCATGACCTGTGGGAATTGGAGGACGCGGGGAAGCTTGGCAATGTCACGCCGGTCGCGGAGGTAGAAATCGACCACGTTTGGGTCACAAAAATCGGCAGGCAGATTACCGCTATTTTTGCCGACGAAGACGGTGCCGTGGGCATGGCGCAGACCGGAGAGGTCGTGTCTAAGTACGTTCTTGCTAATGGGCCCATCGTAGTGTCGGTCCCGAGCACAGTCGCGGGGGTGGTGGAGGCGCTAGAGCACATCCGCGATGAGGCCGCATGTGCGGTGGATGACGACGAGGGGGAGCGTTGGGGGGATGTGCTCCGGGTCGCATGTGAAGCGCTTGACCAACTCCGCGCCGCCCCGGAGCAGTCGCCTCCCTCCGAGCCCGCGCCGGACTGTGACGACTGTACCAACTACGCTTCCCGTGCTGGACAGTGCCCCGGTGAGCCGTGTGACCATTACGAGCCCGCGCCGGCCACACGCGCCGACCTTGTCGCGGCTGTGAGACTTGGCTATATGTCCGGACACCACGACACGGCTGAATCGCAGTATGGTGACCCGGACGAGGTGGCGAGCGATTTGGTCGACGACCTGATCAGTGAGGGCACGATCACGCGACCCGAGCCCGCACCGGCAGAGCCCAAGGGTTCCACCTGCGCCACGTGCCAGCACTGGGACGATTGCGAGGGCTGTCACGATGGACCGATGTTTGACGACACACCGGCAGGGCCCGAGGGGGACTGGCCGTGCGAGGATTGTGATATGACGGTTGACGATGCGGCGTGCTCTGAGTCGTCGGCCTGCAAGCTTATGGCCACCTACATGGCCGCCGCTGAACCGAACCACTGGAGTGAGCTGGAGGAGTGGATCGCGGAAAATACGCCGTGCCGTAAATGCGGCCAGGTTCCCGAGTGGCGCGACGGGCTGATGTATCATCGTTGCGGGCAATCTCTCCCCCGCCGCCAGTCCCCGGACCTGGACGCGATGCGGGAGGTGGAGCGGGCGCTAAGGCGGCTGTGCACGCAGCCGATATCAGCGGATCCATCGCTGAGAGCTTGGCAACCTGGATTTCAGCATCGACTGACGGAGCTGGCCGACCGCCTCGCGAAGGCCGTGGAGGGGGCGGACTGCCCTATCGACTGCAGCGAAGAAACCCCATGCCCGTCGTGCTCGCGTCCGCAGGTTTGCACCGAATGCGGCGACGAGTCCGAGCACGTGGTTTGCCGTGGTTGTGCCGACCGTTCCCAGCCCCCCGAGCCGTGCGGCGAGGCGGGGGAAATCGAGCAGACATTGGCTCAATTTAGCACCTGGTTGAGACGCAATCGGAGGGCGCTTTCGGATGGTGTAGGTTTAGCCTTGCGATCTCTGGTTGACACTTTGCAAGTCCAAATCCGCCGTCTCCCCGGGCCCGCGAAGGTGCACTCGAACGCGGTGGCCATGTCTCTGGCGAAAGAACTCCGACTGATCGCCAATCGCTACCATGGTGATTGGCGGGCTTTGCCGGAAAGGCTGCGTAAAATAAGCTACGAGGTGGAGCGTCTCCCCGGGCCCGCGAAGGCAGAACCAGCACCGGCCGATTGGTGCAAACGATGCCAGGAGATGCACGCGCCAACGATCCGCGCCCTGTCAGAGCTTGCTGAAAAAACACCGTGCAAACTATGCGGAAAACCACCGGTGGCTTTCGGTGGTTTCACTTGCTGCGACGACTGCGCCCACAATCGACGATTCGAGGCGGTGGAATGGATCGAGGCGAATTGGCCCGGGCCCGCGAAGGTGCCGGCGGTTGTGGAAATTAGCTTGCCGCATCAAATGCTCGAATACGACCACAAGAAAGGCAAGTACACCGGCATTAAGAGGCGGGATATTGTAATCCGGGCAGCTGGTAGCGATTGGGACGAAACGGTGAGGCACCACGGTTGCGGTGGTGATTTTGAATGGATGCCGATTGAGGTCCACGGCGCGCCCGCGGAGTGTGAGAAGTGCGAGGGCCTATACCAGCGTTACCTAGGTGCGTGCAAGCGACACAATGGCGCGCGGCGTGAGCGCGACCAGGCCCGCGCCGAGCTGGAGGAAACCAAGCGCAAGCTCGAAATCGAGGAGCAGCAAACCGCCGACGCGCGGGAACTAGCCCTTGCAGAGGGCGACCGGTACAGGGCCGAACGGGCCGCACACGAGGAAACGAGGCGGAAATACGACCTGTGCATGCAGAGCGCCATGAGCGTCGACGGCGACTGTTTTTATTGCGAGGACACCATGCAGGACATGCGTGACGAAAACGCGCGGCTCAAGGAGCTAGTGGGGGAGCTGGAAAAAAGGAGCAACGGATGGAACTAACTGATCAAGACCGGGCCATGCTGGCCAGGGTATCGATCGTGTGGGGACTGGAGTCACAACCGAGCAAATCGCGCTGTCCGCGGTGCGGTATGCCTCGCTACACGGTCGGCGAAACAGGGTGCATTTATTGCAGCTGGCGTCCGGGAGATGGTGAGAAATGATAGTCAACGCGCCCCCTGAAAAGCTGGCTGCGCTACAACGCGGGGAAACTGTCGTGCTGGTGGTGGAGATGGAGAGGCAGCCGAAGTGGGAAGAGGAGCCTAGCCAGCTAGACCAAGATCCAAATGTATGGTGTGGCAGGTATCGAATAGCAGCTCGCGACGACAACGGCGATTATTACGACGACGTTGGTGTAGACGAAATGCGCCAGCCCATTGCCCACGGCGACCCGGTCGAAGTGGTGTGCGGGACGTGTGGGGGCTGGGTGAGAAATGATGTCATGGTTGAAATGGCTAACCATAGAGGCATTGTGTTTCGCGATCAGTCACCTTGCGCCTGCTTATTTGGGAAAGCACAGACCACCGCCCGCACCATCAAGCCCTGCGAAACGAGCGGCCGATGGGTCTGGGAAGTGGAGGTGGGGAAGTGATACACTCGTCCAAGCAGCTTGCCGCGTTAGCCCGAGCGGTCAACCAGGCCAAATTAGACGGCAGCACTGATACAGTATTGCTCCACGTGGCCAGTGGGTTGATTGACGACTTGCAGATTACAAGCATGGAGCTTGAAACTGCGCGACGTCGTATTGCCGAGCTAGAGCAGAAGAACCGCCAGCTACAGGCGGTGGCTGACGCTGGGAACGCGCTGAAAAAGGCCAAGACCCCGTGGGACAAGGATCAGGCGATGGTTGCATTGTTTGCTGCTCTCGACGGAAAGGAGCCAGGTTGATCCGCCCCGGTGATACCGTGCTGTACGACGGCGCCGAGTGCACGGTTGCCGCGCTGGAGCTACGCGGCTTCAAGCCCAACGAGACGCACTGGGCAAAGGTTGTGCAGACCGAAGGTAAACGCGTGACGTTCGAGCGGTGGGTGCTCAAGTCCGAGTTGCAGGAGATACCGAGCGATGCCGAAGCGTAGCTCCTACGAGGACGGGTTGCAGCGGGCCGTGATTCAGTTTCTCGATATGCGCGGCTGGCGTAGCTTCCATGTGCCGAATGGCATGCGCGCCGGTGGAAAGAACCCACAGAAGACCGCAGCTATCATGCGCGGGCTCGGACTAAAGAAAGGCGTGCCCGACGTGATAGTCTGCGAGCCATGGCAGTGCCCGCCCGATACAACCAACCGGCTTGAATACCTGCGGTACGAGTACGCGCACGGGATGGGAATTGCTATGGAGCTGAAAGCGCCAGGCAAGTATCCAACGCCCGAGCAACGCGAATGGCTGATCGCGCTGGCGAAGCGTGGCTGGTACCCGGCCGTATGTCGTACGATACACGAGGCGACCGCGCTACTCGAACGGATCGTGCGGCCCTTGCGATGAAAGCTTGCCGCGCTGTGCAGACGTGATAGCATAGCGCGCGCCCTTGACGCAGCCGCTGAGCTGCCGGAGGAACGAAATGGCACGTAGGAAGAACAGAGACGCCGAGCGGTTTACGCGGGTGCTCCCCGTCGCGTTGACGGACGAAGAGATCCAGGCACGCGGGCTAGAGCTCGCCGCGAAAATGAACGAGCTCGACAAGATTGACCTCACTGTCCAGGCGGCAAAGGACAAGGCGAAGGAAGACCGCAAGCCGATCGACAAGCGGATCGCAGAGCTACGGCGACAGCTCACCGCCAAGGCCGAGGATCGCCAGGTACAGTGCGAGGAAGTCAAGGACTACGGCACCAAGCGTGCGCAGACGGTACGCCTCGATACCGCCGAGGTAATCGACGACCGGCCCCTGACGTCCGATGAGCTGCAAGGCGAGCTGCACCTGCTACCCGGCCAGGGTCACGCAAGCATGGAGGCGTAGTCATGGCACGCAAACAAGCGATCGTAGTCGAGACGCTGTACCTCAAGCCACCGACCCGCAACCCCGGCGGCTCGTTCACGAAACACAAACCCAAGAAGATCACTCCGCCGCCGGTACCGCACGTGCTCGGGTCGCATGGCAGCGATGAAGCTAGGGCCGAGGTCAAACAGAAGCACCGTGCGCTGGGGTACAACGTAACCTACGTCGGCTTCACGGACGCCGGGATCCTCGTGCACGTGAGCAACGAGGAACCGAAGAAGCGCAAGCCACGTTCGGCCACGCGGAGGTTGCGGCGATGAGCGATCAGACCGATGAGGCAAGCCTGCCCGACGAAGACGAGCAGACACCGCCGCACACCTTCCTGGCAACGGTTGGTGAGCACGACGGCGACCACCCCGACCGCGTAGTCTTCTGGACCTGGGCCCAGACGCCCAACTTTTTCCACGGCGACGACGGGCAGGTTGAGCAGTTGCTAGCCGACTTCGCTGGTACTGGCGAGCAGATAGACGGCCCGGCATTCGTGGCGCTCGATTCCACGGTGCGATCACCTACCGAAGACGAGGCCGGTCTGATCTTCGGTGACCTGTTTCGCCATATCGCGATCAGCATGCAGAGGTTTCGCGACAAGCTTGGGTTGAGCATGATGCAGGCGGTCGAGGCTACGGAAGATCTCGTTGACCGGCTGGTCGCACAGGCCGCCAGTCGCGTAGGTGAGTACGACCTACGACCCAACGATCTACCAGACGAGACGCTTCAAGAGCCTGCCTACGCGTGGGTCTTCCGGATCGTCGAGGTGACCGTAACCCCGGTGCCGAACGAAGCGCTGATTACCAAGCGCCAGGGCTGGTGGTCTACTTGGGCGTAGCAACGACACTTGACCGCGTGGCAGTTGCGCTTGACGCAGCTACGGCTCACGCGCTCGACGCCGGCCCGGACGAACCAGCAAGCGAGCTAGGCGATGCATACAAGCAGGGCGTCAACGCCGTGGTCGACTACATGCGGTCTCTGCTTAGCGTCGACGGCCAGCGCGACCCGGCAACCGGCGACCTATTCGGCGACGCGTACGGATTCTGCCAGCGACAGTGCGCGTACGGTCAAGAGAAGTCACCCGGCGAGCACCTACGCTGCGCTACCTGCCAGTTGAAGAAGCACACGATAGACGGCCTGACGGAAGCCGCGGAGACGGCAGCCCGTGAGGCAACGGAGACACCATGAAGCGACGACGACTATCCCCCGTAATCCTGAAGCGCGACTCCCGCCGGCCCGAGGTGTGGATGCTGCAAGAGGCGCTGAACGCGCTGGGCTACGACTGCGGTACGCCTGACGGGTGGTGGGGCGGCAAGACAACCGTGGCGGTGACCGAGTTCCAGGCGGACGTATTCGGCGCGGCCAATACCGACCAACTCGTTGGCCCGGGTACTTGGTCGCAGTTGCTCGCGCGTACCGAGGCTGAGACCGACTATCGGCCACCACTTGCCCGACGTATTCAGACTGTGATCGGCTACTACGAGAACAGCACGGCGACGAACGCGTACGGCGGTACGTCGCGACTCAACGACGGCGCCGGCTGGAACTATGGCGTCATGCAGCACAATGGCTATGGCTCGCTCAACGCGTTACTCCGTATGGCCGGAAAGGACGAGCTGCAACGGATCTATCGAGCCGGCGGTCGCGACACGTTCCAGCCTGCAATCCGCGACTGGATGGGTAGCGTCGAGGGTATCGCAGCACAGGATCGGTACTTCCGCGACAAGACGCTCAAGCTGGCTAGGTCGTTCGCAACCGAGCTGCAAAGCGTGACCGACTTTTTCGAGCAGGCGCACCTGCTGCCCTATTACGAGCGGTACCTGTTGATCATGGTCGGCGCGGCTGTGCAGAACGGGGCGCTGCTATCGCCCTACCGTAAGCCGTTCTGGCGGAGTATCGAGCCGCATGAAAGCCAGTTAGAGAAGTACGTCGAGCTCTACCGCGGCCACCGGTTCAACCAACTGTTTATGTCCGAGAACTTCACGTACAGCGACCTGAAGCGGATCTGGACAGAGATCGAAAAGACCGGCGTGGATCGGCGCGAGGTCAACAAGCGGGCGCTGGCTCGCGTGCTACGAGACCATATCAGGGATCCGCTGAACAAGCTGATCATGATTGCCCAGTGGCGCGCGCGGTCCTCGTCACCGAGGTGGTGGACCGATGTCGAGTCGCGACAGATGCTAGCGGCAACCGGCGAAGGGCGGGTACACGGGTCGCGTATGCTATCGCTGGTAGACGATTTCGGGTTCACCGACGTCGAGGCGCATCAGTGGGCTTGGTCGAACGATGGCAAGGCCGCATGGGAGGGAGACACCGAGGCGGCCGAATGACTATCGCAAAACGAATCAGGGAGGCTGCGGATACAAACCCAGACGCCAAGGCTCGACTGGACGCGGTGACCGAGATCATGTCCGGGCTGGTACGGCGATGCTGCGGCGACGGCGCGGAGACCGGGGCGGCAAGCGATCTGATCCGCCTTGCCGCGCTGGAGGCCATGGAGGCGGTGCTACGGCCACCGAAGAACGGGGCCACCGCCGCACCGCCGTGGTCACCGCCTCGCTACCACCTGCCGAACGAGCGGCCGTCGCTGACCAAGGCGCTGCACCTCGAAGGCATAGCCGGGACGAAGGTAGCAGTCGGGTTTTACGACAGTGGCGAGCCGGCCGAGATTTTCGTGTCCAAGGAAGGCGAATCGACTGCAGCTACGGCGTACCTTGACGCGCTGGCTACGGCGATCTCGATAGGGCTACAGTACGGCATAGACTGGGAGGTATTTAGCACCAAGCTAGAGCGATGGACGTTTGAGCCGCGCGGCTTTACCGGTGACGACCACGAAGCCCTGCGAACGGTAAGCAGCCCCTTGGACTACGTGATCCGCGCTGCCCACGTGCTAGTAGAGCGACGACGGGCCCAGAAACCCACGGACAAGCCATGATTCGCGCTGTGCTGCACGTTCTCCTCCCGGTAGGGCTGGGGGTACCCGTAATTTGGATCGGCTATCAGACGCCAGGAGGCGGGCTTGTACGGGCAGGTGTAGTTGCGGTAGGCTTGCTCGCCGTGGTCGGATTGACAGAGGCCACGACGAAAGGAAGGTAAGACTATGAAGAGAGAACACCAGGGCGCAATCCTGCTAGCCGTATTTGTGCTGGCTATGGCAGGTCTCGTGCTATGCGGCCATAGGGTCGCGAAGGGTAAGCCACCGCTGAAGGATACGGACGGCAAGGGTACGGCAACGGCAAAGCTCAAGCCGCTAATCGTTGAGCCAAAGCTAAGGTGCCCCAAGCTTAAGCCGCGCCTTAAGGCATGGATCCTCAAGCGACTCGGCAGCACGTTCAGCCGGCGCTGGCGCAAGCTGGTAAGCACACGGCTGGGCGACGCGATCGTCAAGGAGTCAAAACGGTTCAAGCTGGACCCGCTGGTCATGGCTACCGTGGCTTGGACTGAGTCTGACTACCGGCCGTTTCTGATCGGGTCGTACCGTGGCAAGTCGGGTAACAACCGCCGCGCTGGGGAAATCGGTGTGTTCCAAACGATCCCGTGGGACCACCCAGTCAAGCTGGCTTGGCTGGCCAACGTCGGTTGCAAGCCACGACAGAAGCACCTACTCGGCCGGTGGAAGCGCAACGTGAAGCGCCACGGTACTGCGTGCCATGCGCCGGACATTATCAGGCAGCGCAGCCGGACGGGCATGTGGAGCCGGTGGGAGCTCAAGGACATTCGGATCAACGCGTACGTGGCGCACTCGGAGATGCGGTACCACGTGGAGCGGTCGCTGAAGAAGTACCCCAATCCACGGTGGCCACGGTGGGCCTACGCTACCAAATGGCGCAAGCGCAACCCCGGGGCGGACGAGACTCTGCTTTCGAGGCACGTCACGTACAACACTGGATTGAGACCGGTGCCACGTCGCTCCTACCGCTACAAGCTGTTAAGCCGATACCCGAAGGTCCGGGACTACGTGTGCGGCAAGCCCAGGAAGATCGCGCGCCGGTAGGCCAACCCGCCCCTTGACACCACGATCCCGATCCGTCACAGAACCCGCATGACCGATTCTCCGCAGCCACGCCCTGCGATGTGCCCCTCGTGTCGCCGGCTCATGACGGTGGTAGTCGAGCGCAACCTACAGCGCTGCGAGCATTGCAGTGTCACGATTGCACAGGAGCTACTTGACGGGCGGGGACCGAGGTGCTTGGCGCGTGTGGCGATGGTCAAGGAGGAAGTATGACTGACGCAGCAAAACAACGACTGAACGACGCGATCGACGCGGCGTGTGAGTTGGCCACCGAAACCGGCGACATGGTACTCGTGATCCGGGCCGGGCGCGATCCAGACGACGTTGGATATTCGCTTGGCGGCCACGGCGGACCGGACGCGTTTAGGGCAATTACCCGCGCGATCGCATGGACAATCCGAAGCCTGAAGTTGAAAGTGAGCGGCGATGACACAACCAGTTGACGGCTGGATCCAACTCCACGGTGGCTGCTACTACGACTTCAACGAGCCGTCACTTGACCACGTGACGCTGGATAGCATCGCGCACCACTTGGCGTACTCGTGTCGGTTCAACGGCGGGACGAGGCGGCTCTATAGCGTGGCTGAACACAGCATCTGGGTCATGCGGTCAATTCAGATTCCAGACTGCAGTAGCCGAGCAGTCTCAGGAGGGTTTATTTTTGATGATACCGGAAGACGTGTCAAACGCGCCGCTCTCATGCATGACTCCCACGAAGCGATCGTCTGTGACATTCCGCGACCGCTCCGCAAAATGGCCGCATGCGCCGAACTGAACGCCGAGATCGCAAAGGTGCGGGCGCTGTTCCGTGAGCGGTGGCCAGGCGACTATGACCACCCGGCGATCGTACAGGCCGACCTCGCCCTGCTCCACACGGAAAAGGTGCAGCTGCTACACCCGGAGCCGCGACCGTGGCCAGACATGCCGCCGCCGCTGGATATCAGGCTAGAGTGCTGGCGCCCGGAAGAGGCGAAGTCACGGTTCCTGCATGAGTGCAGGAGATTGGGGATCGAGTAGATGGGAAGTGTTCTCAGGGTTGTTGTCGCAGTGGTCGTTGGACAGCTTGTAACATGTGGCACAAACAGCAAACCGATTGGGCTCGCTGCGACGCTTGCGCTAGTAGTGCTCTGTTTTGAGATCGCCGCATCAAAGGACAAGCCATGACCAGCGAACACACACTCAAGTGCCCCCACTGTGGCCATGTCATAGAATTGGACTTCTGTGACGGCGACGGCCACCTGGTGACGTACTGGGGCGAAGAGGATCATGACGCATGGTGTAGCGAGTGCGACAAGTTCTTCAAGGTCCGTGAGCACGTGACTCGTGACTTTGAAGTAGTAGAGCACGAGTACAATCAACCATGAGACGCCACCCACACCGCAAAGGCCGCAAGCGCCAGCGTAAGAAGCGCGAGCACGGGACACAACGGCAGAGACGCTGGAAGCCGTTTCGGTCTAAGTGGGCCGCGATGAGTTGTGATCGCGGGATCTCGTCTGGTACGGCTACTGTCCGCTCGTACGTGAGGTTAGACGGATCGCTAGCCTACTACTGCGTTTCGATTGAAAGGGTAACGCTGTGATCATCCCCCTCTCAGAATCCCAACTCCGTACCTACCTGGAGACCGGGAAGGTGACGGTTGAGCTGCCAGAGCCACGGCAACCACCTTGCCAGATCGCCGACGACGGAACGGGTCGATGGACGCCGGTGGGTATGCCGTGGGCAGGCCTCGATTGGTGGCCACCGGTGAAGGTGGGTGACCGGGTGGCAGCGGCCTTGCCGGGTTGGTCCACAAATTATTACCCCACAGTAGCGACCGTCGCATTCGAGCGGCGTGGCGACCGGTGGACCTGGATCGTTGGGTTGGAGGCAAGCAATGGCAACGACTAGGGTCGATTGGGCCGACGTCACCGAGAACTGGTGTTCCGGATGTAGCGGCCCAACAGGCATTCCTGCTGCACCAAACCCCTGCCCATATTGCTTCGCTCGCCGAATGGCAGCGCGTCTTCGTGGCATGCCAAAGGGCGCGGTCAAGTATCGCAACGGCTTTCAGCCCACCTTTCACCCAGACGAGATCGAGAAGTTCCGCAAGAAGGCAAGCCGATGGCGCAAGCGCCGCCGAGTCTTTGTCAACTCAATGAGCGACATCAACGATCCAGTCTTCACCGACGATCAGATCCAACAGCAGATCCAGGTAGCGACAGACCACCCGCAGCACACGTTCATGTTCTTGAGCAAACGTCCTGAGCGCTACGCCCGATTTGAGTGGCCTCACAACGCCTGGTTGGGGGCTACGGCGTGCGATAGCGAAACAATGGCCAGAGCTAGCCACCTTGACGCTGCGCCCGCTGCGGTGCGTTTCCTGAGCTGTGAGCCGCTGCTAGAGGAAGTCACGATTTGGCCGAATGCGCGGCTGAGCTGGATCATAATCGGTGCGCAAACCGGGCCCGGCGCGAAGCCACCACGACGATCGTGGGTCGAGTCGCTCGCAGCTCAGGCCGACGCGATCGGTGTAGCCGTGTTCTTCAAGGACAACCTACGCAAGCACTTCGGCGACGCATTCGTACGACAGGAGTTTCCTGGAGGCTAAATATGGACCAGTACCACAAGATTCAGACGGTCTTCAAACGAGACCCAGCAACGAAGCACAAGACCCTGCTTGAGGGTGACTATTCCATGCCTGAGCTCGCCTATCTGGCGGACAACGAATGGGAGTTCACGGAGAAGATCGACGGAACAAACATCCGCGTGATGTTTGAGCCAGCAGACCACGACCACGCCCCGAGGGTTACTTTCGGCGGCAAGACCGACGCCGCGCAAATCCCAGCGAGGCTGGTGACTCACCTTCAAGAGAAGTTTCCAGCCGACAAGATGAGTCATGCGTTTGACCACCCCACGTGTCTATACGGCGAGGGGTGCGGGGCGAAGATCCAGAAGGGCGGTGGGAAATACTACAAAGACCAGCGGTTCGTCTTGTTCGATGTTCGGGTAGGCGACTGGTGGCTAAAGAGGGATGCGGTAGAAGAAATCGCCAGCGCGTTAAATGTTCCAGTTGTTCCCATTATCGGAGCTGGAAACCTTCAAGCCATGGTTGAGCGATGCCGCTACGGATTCGATTCCGTGTGGGGCGATTTTCGCGCCGAGGGAATCGTTGCTCGGCCAGCCGTTGAGTTATTCACTCGCGGCGGTCATCGAATCATCACCAAGCTCAAGTGCAAGGACTTCCCCCGTTGACCGCCCTGCCCCACGATATCCTCGCCGCCAAGACTACGTTGCACCGCTGGAGCACGTCGATCAAGCTCGGTGTGGCCAAGCGTGTACCGGTAGACTTCTGGCTACTGGCGCGACTACTGCACAGCTACGACGGGATAGAGCCGAGCACCCTGGCCGTTCAGTGTACGGACCACGCGGGGTGGATAGCGCTACTCGAACCGAAACAACTGGCGCGCGTGATCTACGAGGTATCGCCGGCAAAGACGCAACCGGGTCTGGCTGACTGGCTTGACGAAGAGGCGCCGGGATGGAGGGACGAATGACCGAACACCCCATGATCTTCCAGCCAGAGTCGGTACGCGGGTTGCTAGCGAAGCCGCCGACCAAGTGGCAGACGCGTCGGGTTGCGACGGCGCAGAATAGCCTGATCAATGGGAGCGGTGAATGGATCCGCTCAGACTGGCAGTACCTTGATTGGTCAAAGGCGCGGGTAGATATCGGCCCGTCCCCAGCGGGAAATCCAGGGCCGTACTTCCACGTCCCGTTCAGGCGACCTGATTACGGCGACGACTGCCCGATCTATCGCGTGTATCCCCGCGTCCAGCCGGGCGACCTCGTGCGGATACGGGAGACGTGGCGGCCTGTCATGGAGGGCTATCACTCGTATATCGAATACAAAGCCTGTTCACCCGATCTGCAAGTTCTCGACGCGCGCGAAAAATTCAAGAACCTGAAGGCTATCTACCATGTTGTGCCCGGCGGGAGCAGCCTCCCGAGTTATTCGAAGGCTTGGCACTCGCCGCTCCACCTACCGCGCGAATGGTCCCGCGCCTGGCTCCGCGTTTCCGGGGTACGCGGACAGCGGTTGCAGGATATCAGCGAAGAGGACGCGAAGGCCGAAGGCGCCAGGTTACTCTACTGGTATGCACCGACCGCGGACGAAGATACACACGTTACCCTATCTGGCGCGAACGCGTCGCACCTGAACGGATTCGCTACTCAGTGGACATCTATCAACCGCAAGAAGCCCAGCCGCCGCTGGGAAGCTAACCCGATCGTCTGGGCCTACTCGGTAGACCGCGTGCTCAACCGCGTCGAGGCAGACGAGTACCTACGGGAGGCGGTATGACCGTCTACGCCATCACGCCCCAGGCATGCCTAGGCGGCCGTGGTTTCGTCTCTGGGCGCTTCCGTGGCTTTGACGGGCGGGAGGTATGGCGTACTCCAAACGACGCGCAGACCGCGGCTGATGCGTTCACGGAGCGGATCCTACACGGTGACTCGCGTATGGAGTACATCGCGCTCGGTCGCATGGTCGTGATCGCCGTTGACGCGGACTGGAATACTGATACCTGGGTACCGCCGGTCGACCACGAAGTCGTGCCAGCGATGGCCGGTGAGATGCCCGAGACGCGACGGCTGTTGAGGGACGCGAGGTACGAGCTGTACCATGGCCGCGACGACTAGACAGCTTAGGCAGATGCTACGCGAACGCTACGGAGTAGCTGGCTACCGTTACGCGCTGTTTGAGGAAGTTCACGACGCTACCGGCTATAGGCAGAGTAGATCGTGCGACGCCCTAGTTATGTGCCTTTGGCCATCGGACGGGCTGGAAATTCACGGCTTTGAAATCAAGCAGAACCGGGCCGACTACCTCAACGAGATTCGTGACCCGGACAAAGCCGAAGCATTCAAGAAACACTGTGACCGGTGGTGGCTAGTAGCGTCGTCGCGCTCCGTTGTGAAGAACGATCTCCCGCAGGGCTGGGGCATGATGTGGCCACGGGCCGGCAAGCTAGTGGTATCGACCGGCGCTCCAAAGCTGAAGCCTGAGCCGATGCCGCGGCGGATGCTGGCAGCGCTGCTACGGCGGGCAGCCGAGGGCAACGCCGACCGAGAGGCCATGAATGAGCGGTACGAAGCCGGCATCAAGCAGGGCGAGAAATGGGCAGAGCAGAGACTTGGACGCGACAAAGAGGCGCTCGCCAAGCTGCGCGAAAAGGTGGCTGCGTTCGAGGAAGCGAGCGGCATCCAGTTGCACGGCTACGGGCGCGACGGGGCTAGCGTGGGCGCTGCAGTCGAGTGCGTGCTGAAGATGCAGGGTCGCTTCGGGGCGATCGGTCGGTTACTCAATACGGCTGCGTCACTTGGCCAGCACGCCGATAGTTTGCGTCATGACGTATTGGAACTGGTGAAGGCAGCCAAGGCGGCAGGAATTCAGGGCGAGCTCGGATTCGACCTCGACCAGTAATTTCCCCTTGCGTATACGCGTACACAGGTATATAGTACCTCCTACTATGGGACACGCAATCGGAACAAATCGGGCGTGGATTCGCCAGGCAGCAGCGGCAGTAACCGCGCTTCACCATTCGGAAAAGCGGCGGCTGGAGGCGCAGCACGTCCTGGACTATACGCGACGTTATCCCGTTGCCGCCGATAACCCTGTGGTCGCGTCGATCATGTCGGCCTACTGCCAGATCCTACGCGCGCTGGACCGGCAGCCCGTACCGCAACGGAGGCCACGTGCCGAAACGTAGCAGAACCAGGGCCCGCACGTCGGCCACGATAGCCCGTGACCTGTACGACCTGCTGCGACAGTTCGCGCTTAC
>JABAOC010021702.1_pt1 | contig 18572 bp, 14 predicted proteins | sample 7062161 | NCBI WGS metagenome assembly JABAOC01 (sample SAMN14538625, study PRJNA623070) | marine sediment metagenome | biome: marine biome [ENVO:00000428]; feature: marine pelagic biome [ENVO:01000023]; material: deep marine sediment [ENVO:00002113] | place: India: Gulf of Khambhat ... | reverse complement strand
TTGGATTGCATATTACAAATTTCAGGTTAAAGAGAAAAATATGAGATACCGAAATATCGCACCCGACGTTAAATTGGGCAAAAATGTAAAAATTTTTGATTTCGTTAATCTTTATAACTGTGAAATTGGCGATAACACAAAAATTGGTACTTTTGTGGAAATTCAGAAAGGGGTGAAGATTGGTAAAAATTGTAAAATCTCCAGCCACTCTTTTATTTGCGAAGGAGTAACCATCGAAGATAACGTTTTCATTGGTCACAATGTAACCTTTATTAACGATATCTATCCTCGAGCCACATCAATCGATGGAAAATTACAAACCGAAAAAGACTGGACTTGTATCCCTACTTTGGTAAAAAAAGGTGCTTCTATCGGATCAAGTGCGACATTGCTTTGTGGAATTACCATCGGTGAAAATGCGATTGTCGGCGCGGGAAGCGTGGTCACCAAAGATGTCCCATCCAACACAATTGTTGCAGGAAATCCAGCCCGGGTATTAAGAAAAATTGAAGACAAACGAAAATAATGCATTTGCATTATCTAGTCAAAAGAGAACTTGCCATTAAATTAATGGCTCTACTGATATAGCTTCAATAAATAACAACATACCAAAACATATTGGGTAGAAGCAGTCCCTGACTTCTGCCTATTATGATCAAAGCCAAAAAATGGCACTAAGTCAACAGGATCATTAACTCACTTACTTTCCAGAGAGCAGCAAGCTGATTTCTGAGCTTGGTGCTCTGTTATTTTAAGATTTTTAGTACTTGAACATAGTCGAAAGCGATTTGATGTTGATTAATATCCTCAAGATCAATCCATTGGCATACTCCTTCCAACGAATTTGTTAACTTTTTATTTCCAACGATTTCAGCAGAATAAACAAGATCAACTGAACATACTCTCGTTCCTTTTCTCCTGCCAGACAAAACATGAATCATATCTTTGATCTTGATATCCAATCCAGTCTCTTCTTTGATTTCCCGCTTCACTCCATCTTCTGCGCTTTCACGCAGACGAAGAAATCCCCCAGGTAGCCCCAATCCTGCACCATCTTTCCGATTAATCATTAAAACTTTGTTCCCATCCCGAATTACAGCAACAACACTAACAAATGGCGGTGGAAAATGACCAAACATTAAATAAAAAACTAGTCGTTGAAGGATGGCAACAAACATTCTTAATGAGATTAGTAAATATTTCATTCGATGTTCCCATGATTGTCGATAAACATGTCTAAGTGATTTTCAATTTACAAAATAAACGAATAAAAATCAACTTGTTTCATGTTTATCTTTTTCTTACGCAAAAATGAATTTTGCCTGTATATATAATTTGGGCTTGTAGTGACTCTATCTAATAGCCTAATCTATTAAAATATCACCAATCATCTTTCAACAGATAAAATGCTCTTTCCGATATCATCACACAATTACCTCCTTGCCAAATTACCTATTACCTGACAAGTATAATATTACATTTTTTTATCCTTTTAATTCTAATTCTTAATAATTCATATCTTCATTTTAGAACGCTTTAGCGTGCTTTTATTTCTTAGCCTGCGGATTTATTCGCTTAAGAGATCAATTTTATCTGTCGGTATTAGTTGTCTTGATCTCGTCAGGGAGTCTTCCAAAGACAAAATCTTTGATTTGTTTAGCGATCTCAATTGCCTCTTTTGCATCTTCTTCTGATGGTTCTTCAGATTCCCCATAACGAATTTCTACGGCGTAAGGGGTTAGGAGACTCGCTGTGTCATGCATGGAGAGAAAAGATTGGTCTTGTTGAGCAGCAAGTAATATCAAATCTTCCAGAGAATGGGTTTTAGGGAAGTCAATTTCATGCCACACTAGGTAAGCCTTAATATATTTCTCACCAGCCTGTTGAGCGTGAAAACAGATAATATCAGTAAACGTTTCAGAATAAGCGAAACCATTTTGTGCTGTTACTAAATCCCGTCGTGCTTTTTCCATCCAATTTTTGACTACATCAACCTTGCTTTTTTTCATATATAATCCTCCCTTTTTTAATGGCGGTGGTTATAAATGCCTGAGGGACATCCTCCCATTCTTCAATTTCCGCTGGTGTATAGACAACAATATCTTTGGGAATTAACAAACCTGCTAATGCTCTGTATATGGGAATTGATCGTTTGTAGCGTGGCAGGTTAGTATGCATGACGACCAGAATATCCAGGTCACTCTCCCTGGTTGGATTTCCATAAGCATAAGAACCGAAAAGAATTATTTTCTCTGCTGTCACGGCATTCACGATCCGATGCGTGATTTCCTGTAGTAAAATGTCATCAACCTTATCAATTTGTTTTAAAGAAGGTTCAGCCATTTCATTATTCTCCTCATTTTTCTCTATTTGGCTGATTTGTCAACCAATGTACAAATAAATATTGGTATTTTCAAGCTAAATCACGGTCATCTTACATTCAAATTCCAAGTTCTCCTACATTTCTACAATCCTTATCTCCTCCTCAGTCAACCCATAAAGCTGGTAAACAAGCTGGTCGATCTGGCGATCTTCGATTGAGATAGAGAGAGATGGAGTCCATCTATTTAGATCAATCCATTCCGCTTTATCACCCTTCCTTCTTTTAGCCTACGGATTGATTCGCAAATGATGTTGTTAGGCTAAACATGTTCAAACTCCATTACAGTAGGCCTTAAGTAAGGCGATCTTTTTGACAAATGAAGAATTTAGATACCAACTATCTCATTGCTATCATTATAGTCAATAATGATCTCTGGTGATACCTCTTCAGATTCGACTATAGGTGAATCATCTATTGAAAAATAAAGGTCGTCAGCTTCATGATCAACTTTTAATTTCATATAATCCCTTCATCAATCTTTTTTTCTTTGCTCATTCCACAACATCCATACACCAAACGATCAATCTGATGTTCCGTTGCGTTTCTTGATTTCGGAGTATAGTAGTTTTTTTAAGATTAAGCAGCGACTTCTGAAACCAGTTCAGCCATCAACGGTTTTTCACTTGTCAGTTGACTGACCTGCATGATTGAAAATCCCAAGATATTTCCTTGCTCGTCCACACGCTTCATAATTGCATCATGGTTGGTTGCGCACATGTAGCCAGGCTTATCAGAAAAAAGAACCTCAAGGAAGTCGCCTTCCCGATCATACCAAATTTTTATTTTTTGGGCCATAATTGGACACCTTTCTTAATTTTATCGGTTAAGTATCCCGTTATTACAAAAGCATCATCAATAGCGTAACTGACAACAACACAAAGCCATTTATCGCCGACTTGAGTGCCAAAATAAAAGCGATAACTCAATTCTGCATCGGGATCAGTGAGGGATTGAATAACAAATTGTGGGTGTTTCAACGTATCCTCAATTGCAATCCCCTTGCTAGCTAGCTCTGGATGCTCTAAAATGTGTTGTAGGCGTTCATCAGTCAGACAGCCATCTCGTCCTAAATAATTCTTGAGAATTTTCATTCTACATGATCCGCTATTTTCAATTTTTTCTTAGAATTAAACTTCTAAATTTTTCAAATAGATTCACCTGTTAATCAATCAATAGGCTCAGACATGAACAAGGTGGAATCCATGTCTTCATATCACGGTAAATTCATTCGCAGATGATAACTAAACAGTTTCAAACTCCAATGCCGTCGGTTTAAAGCGCGGGGTTCGTTTTGATAAATGGAGAATTTCAATACCAACGATCTCATTGCTTTCATTATAGTCGATAATGATCCCTGGTGAAACGTCCTCCGATTCAATCACCGTGAATCATCTAACGAAAAATAGAGGGCGTCAGCTTCACGACCAACTTTTAATTTCATAGTTTTCCTTTCATATTTCGATCAAAGTCGATCTGGCCTAGATCATCATTTATTACCATCACCTGTTGATGAATCAACGGGCTCAGATATGCAAGCGTTGTAAACAACGCTAATATTAAATTCCAAAATCTATTTAAAATTCAAAACGCTTTAGCGTTTTTCCATCTCTCAGCCTGCGGACCTGTCCTCCATGGGAGGATTCATTCGCAGGCGGTTTTCAAACATACCCCTCCACAATCCTTATCTCCTCCTCCGTCAATTCATAAAGCTGGTATATAAGCTGGTCAATCTGGCAGTCGGTGGCGTCGATTTGGCGTTGTAATAATTTTCGACTATGCGGTTCTTTTGTAAGTAAGCATTTCTTATTAAGCATTAAGATTTGTTGAACTAGCTCTGCCAATTGATCGTGTTTATTCTTATCCTCAAATATAGAAAAATTCAGTTTCTTAATCGGTAACTCTTTTATATCTCTTGGATTTAATTGCTGATCTCCTCCCATTTTTCACGGTAATCCTGGAAAGTGTAATACATCATTCTGCCGATATGCGGCTTATCGGTCATGGCTGGCTTGATGCAGCAATCGTACACGATCAATTCTTCAAAATCGGTGAGCAGTGAGACCGGCAACTTGGCGCTGTAAGCATAGCGACGCAGTTGAAACGCAGCCGCAGGATCGTGTTTGAGATCGACCGCTGGCTTCTTGGTTTCCAGAAAAAATATCCGCCTCTCCCCTACTCGAAACGCATAATCCGGCGCCCTCGTCGTCCTGCCAACTTTCAACTCATCCTCATGAATCACATCCCGATATGCCAGGGCATAGCCTTTTTCATTATCCACATCCCAGCCCAATGCCTTCCAGAACGGATTGACAAACTCGACCCGGATCAGCGTTTCATTATATTTCGGATTGCGGTACTCGTGGATGTTGCGCTCGAATTTTTGTACGAGGTCGGTGATGATTGGAGGTGTTTGGATCATAGTGCTTCTTTAGTTTTATTAGGTTTAGATGGACTCGACCTTCGAAGGTGGAGTCCATCTATCCAGATTAAGATTTCGTCCCATAAAGGAACTTGAAGGGTATTCTAATCATTGAGCTATAAACATTGATTCCCTACAGGATTAAAAAATTATAAACAAACCAGGTTTCTTGAAGAAACCTGGTTTGTTAGCATGCTTCAGTTAGCTAAAGGATTACAATTTATCGAATGATCTTTCATTAATCTTATTCACTCAAAAAGTATTTATCAGGACTGTTCCGTCAGGAACAGAATGTTTATAGAATTATGAGTACCACCCATGATCATAGTCCCTTTCAGGGACAGAATGTAATTTAATCAATAATAATTCAATATTCTTTCCAAAATGAAATAATCTTTTCTCTGAAGGATATCAAAAAATCTTGCAGAATAAAATTATAAAATAAATCCAATAATGTCAATAGAAATTATCGAAATATTTCAACTATTTTTGCGAAGGGTGTCTTGTTTGTTGGAATTGTCTTTTTGAAAGGCAAAAGTGATATTATTTAATACTACTTAGTCAGATTAATATTTATGCCTATGGTTTTTTACATTTCCTGACAAAAAGCTGTCATTCCCGCATGTTTTTTGCGGGAATCTCCTACGGAAAATGATGAGATTCCTGCATAAAAGATTGCAGGAATGACAACTCAATCGTAATATGATTAAGTATTAATGTCTATCCTAAAATGCGACGAATCTGTAATGCAAGCATCTTGCTTGCGACATGAATACTAGATTTATACTTATTACGGGTATGAATTTCATAGAATGCTGTCATTGCGATCGAAGCGAAGTCGGAGATACTCTTTAGAGTGCAATCTCTTAACTATAAGGAAATTAAGAGATTGCTTCGTCACTTCGTTCCTCGCAATGACAGATGACATACTGAAAATTTAATCCATAACGAGTATGGTTAATGATTTTCTCACAAACTGGAAGTTTGTATTACGTTTTCGGGAAGACACTATTTAGATCAAAATGTAATACTCAAAATTAATTATGATGCTATGATTAACCCGTATTTAACAAGTTTGGCTTTCTTAATAAAAGCTGTTGAACCAGCTATGACTCTGTTGATTTGATATCATTCATTAGCAAAACACCACGACATATTGGGTAGCAGCAGTCCCTGACTGCTGCATATTGTTGTCGAAGCGAAAAAAAAGGCACTAAATCAATTGGGGCAGCTAGGACTTCGTTTTTTTAGTTAAATAATTACATGAGCTTGAACATAATTAATTAATTTTCTCTCTGATATCTCGATTTTTTTTCAGCTAATTGAAATAACTCTTTTGTAGTCGCAATTTCAAATTTGTTACTAAAATCGTAATAATGGATGAAGCGTTTTAATTTTATAAGATATTGATATAGTCTGGTTGTAATATTTAATAAATAACAAAATTATCTGTGTCACAACGATAAAATTGACTGTTGTTAAGTCTAAGAAATTTTTCACAAAAAAATATAAATTCTGGAATATCGTTTGTAGAATAAAGATCAGTCCGCCTGTTTTCGGCCAGGTTTGGAATTTATTTATTGTGATTTGGAATTTTAACATTACAATTGGAGGTTTTATCATGAAAACATCAAAACTAACTACTGATCAACGCCGCGCATTCGTCCTTTCCATGCGAGATGCAGGTTTATCTTATGAGGACATTGCCGCCGAAGCGATTAAAAAATTCGGCAAAGAGAATCTGCCCAGGGGGTACAACAAACGTCTCGCTTGTTTGGATGTGAAGCGAGAGCTTGATACGAAATCTTCGAATAAATTGAACATCGCCCTGAGGAACGATAAAATATTCCATTATCGCATGGCGGGCATGAGCTATAAGCAGATTCTCCAGAAGTTAGTGGAAGAATTCGGCGAACAAAATCTTCCTCAGGGCTATAGCGAAAGCCATGTCTGCCGAGATCTGAAACGATACTTGAAAAAAATTGAAGTAGAAAACAAGCAGGAGTTGATGGAAACTAAAAATCTCTACCGAGAACGCCTCAACTTTTTGCTGAATATCCTCTGGGAAAAATCCTCCCAGGGCGATTTTCAAGCTATCGATCGAACGCTCAAGATTTTGGAAGCATTATCGAGATTAGATGGCGTTGAGAGTGTAACCCGATCGACGGCTTCTCCCACAGAAAAAGCATTAAATTCCTTCGCTGAGCTGAGCGAATATTTCTCAAAACTTAACGGAAAGGGTAACGGCAATGGAAACAACAATGAATAATAAATTAAGAGACAACTATCGCTGCTATCGAAAAGATTGGAACAAATTCGCCCGCGATATTTTAGGAGTCCGATTGGATAACGAACAGCAGAAGATCCTTCATGCCGTACAGCTTCAACGCCGGGTTTCAGTGCGCAGCGGCAATGCCAGGGGTAAGGATTTTGTCGCAGCAGCATCTGCCATCTGCTTTTTGTACTTAAATGTCCCCAGTAAAGTGGTCATGACAGCGCCGACCGAAAGACAGGCAATTAAGATCATGATGTCAGAGTTGACAAAAATCCATCGGAATGCAAAGATACCCTTAGGTGGGGAAATCCTGCAAAACCAGATAAAATTTTTACGTCCCGATTGGTATCTATTGGCTTTTAAAGCATCAGATTATAAAGCCGAGGCGTGGACTGGATTCCATTCACCGAACTTGATGGTCATCGTTACCGAAGCCAGTGGTGTTGAGCAACTTGTATTCAACAGCGTCGAGTCAGTTTTGACTGGTGATTCGAAATTATTGATCGTCTTCAATCCCAATCATAACTCTGGTGAAGCTTTTAATAGCGTCAAAAGTCCGCTGTATCAAAAATTCAAATTGAGTTGCCTGGATGCGCCCAATGTAAAGGCAAAGAAAAATCTCATCCCAGGTCAGGTGGATTATGCTTGGGTGGAGGAAAAAGTCCGGAAATGGTGCGTTCCTATCAGTCCTCCAGTCGACTACGAAAATGATGAAGGAGAAAGCCAGACGAACATTCATTGCACCGCCAATCAAGATTTCAAATTCAACGGGAAATGGTATCGACCCAATGACCTGTTCCGCATTAAGGTCATGGGCGAATTCCCTGAAAAGAGCGAAGATCAACTCATTCCCCTTGCCTGGATTGAAGCTGCTGTTGTGCGCTGGAAGGAGCGGCAGCATGAACCGATCACCGGGGAATTAAAGCTCGGCGTCGATGTCGCAGGCATGGGAGCAGATTTTACGGTATTTTGCCACCGCTATGATAACTATGTAAAAGAATTTCAAACATTTCAACAAAAAGATCACATGCGAATTGTCGGGCTGATAAAAAATATCTTATCACCCTACGAGAAGGCAAACGCATTTATCGACACCATTGGCGAGGGCGCCGGTGTCTACTCCCGGTTAAAAGAACAGAAAATGAAGGTGACAAGCGCCAAATTCTCAGAATGCGCCCGATTGGGGAATAGCAAAAAAGAGTTAACCGATTTAACCGGAGAACGTTTTTTTGCCAATATGCGGGCTTATTGTTATTGGGCGATCCGCGATGGCCTCGATCCGCAACTGGGCGGAATTTTAGCCATTCCCCCAATCGATGAACTGATCCAGGATTTAACCGAGCCAAAATGGACAATGAGAAGCGATGGCAAAATTCTCATTGAAGAAAAATCCGAGATCAAAAAACGATTGGGCCGCTCACCCGACTACAGCGATGCCCTGGCATTGACCTATTATCCGCAACCGCCAAGGTTTCAATGGCTGAATGAACCCGTAAAGTTTATCGAGCATCCTCCATTTCTTCCAATTGAGATGGCACCCCTTGAGGAAGAGTGTCGAAGAAGAGCTGAAGAGTGGGAGCGGGCATTCAACAATGAATCACGAATAATAAGGACAGTTATACCAGTCCGATATAAGTAACAAACATAGTTCCGAAGAGAGAAAGGGTATACATGAAAAAACTAGATGACTCAAAATCATTGAATCCCGAGCGAAATAGCCATAAAATAGCCTATTTTTAGGTTCTGGTATACATAAAAAATGCCGTAAATCAGGGCAGATTTTTCATAACTTATTGTTTTTTGGAATTGATAAAATTTCAAATATGTCCATTTTTGTATACGCAGAGTTCATCTTAAATAAAATACAGTTCAACATAGTTTTTTTAACTTATCTTTCAAATTGCGAAACAATATTGGACCTGGGATAGGTTCGATTCGATTATGAGTGGATGATATTCCTCGATATGATCGATTTTTGAATCCTGATTTGCGATCAACTGGCAGACCAGAAGGTTATTTCGGAGATATTGAAGATGCCTTATTTTTATCGTTTTAAAATTGATTACGCGTTAGTGAGTTATGATCCGGGGACTAGTGCATCGTTTTCTAAATAATATTCATTCGAGTATGTCATTGCGAGGAACGAAGTGACGAAGCAATCCATTTTATTTCTATAAACTTGGAGATTGCTTTGCTCCGCTCCCAATGACATCGCTATTGCTACATTGATCAGGAAACGCTATATTAGTCATCGGATTAGTCGAGTGGTTGAATTCCAAAGTAATGCAAGTCCTCCTCCAGCGAATCTTTTAGGGGGTGAGATATAATAACAAGGAAGTGAATTCCAATGAATCAAAAATAAAATCGGCTTTATCAGGATGTTGCTGAAATAGCTTCTCATATCAGGGCAAAACGCATAACATCGACAAAAGTGTTATGCGCTTTGCAACCTGCCATAGCCGTATCTCCCCCGCCTATCATGAGGTAACCTCAATGATAAGCAAAGACGGCTAATCGAATTATTGAATTTTTTCCTTATAAAAAATATAAAAAAAATTATCTATTTGTCAAGTACAAAATAAATTTGTCTGATAAATTTTTGAGGTTGAAGTTTGGTCTTATAACATATTTGTATTGACTTATGAATTTATTTTTTTTATCTTAATATAGCTATAAATTTTTTTAAATTTGAGCAATAGGTTTTTAAATTAAAATTATAATCTCACCTGATTTAAGAAACATGATGAATCGAAGAACCCTAAGTGGAAAAGTGCGGAAAACTGTAAAAATCTTTTCAATAATTTTTATAATATTTATTATTGGCGTTTATTTGTTCCTCATAAGTCCGCCAGGTAATTTCTTCATTAAGAAAATAGTTCAACAGCAATTAATTAATTTGATTGATCAACCTGTCTTCATTGGCAATATTAGTACCAATTTAATAAATCATATTCAAATAAAAAATTTTATCGTTGGTGAATCATATCAACAAGAACAATCATTACTCGCTTTCAAACAATTGAGCATTCATTACCAAACGCTCGGATTATTCAACAAAAAAATAATTCTTAAGGATGTGAAAATTGATCGACCACGAATCACAATATTGAAAGATAGCAGTGGTTATTATAACTTACCTAAAAAATTATTCTACTCCAGCAGAGACAGTCTTCAAAAATCTTCGGAAAGGCAACTAGGTTATAAACTCCAATTTGGCAGTTTAAAAATTATCAATATGGACTTGAATTATTTCGACCAAAAAGATTCGATTAATTTAATTCTTAATGATATTAATTTTGAAGGTAACTCCACCACTTTAAGTGAAAGTTTTTTGGGTAGATTAGATATAAAAAATGGGAATATAAACTGGCGGAATCTTAACCAGCGACTTGACAAACTGATAGTAAAATTTATTTTAGCTGAGGATAAATTTAATTTAATCGGTTTAACTGTTAAAACTGATAATTTGGAGCTGAACAGCTCCGGTGGTTATATTTTGACCGAAAAAGTAATCGAATCTGGTAAAATATTCGCGACGTTGGATCTTGGGCTGCTGAATAGTTTAGAAAGCTCCAATTCGGACAATATTTTTGCTGGCGAATTATTGATCCAGTGTAACATTGATGGCTCCATTGCTCATCCATTTGGATCGATTAATTTAGGTTTGAACAACGGTTTAGTCTACAATTTTCCATTGAATAAATTTGCTGCCAATTTCACTCTAAATGATAATCTGTTAAAAATGACAACGCTTTCAATAGAAACATTAAGTGGAAAAGTTGAAAGCGTTGGAAATTTAACACGAGAAAAAGATGATTTTCAATATGAATTAAACGTATCACTCCAAAATTTCCAGCTCAGTCAATTACTTCGAAGATTATATCATCAAGAAAAATATGACCTCCAGGGAAGATTATCTGGAAACTTCCAACTAAAGGGTGCTGGCATAAATTGGAAACAATATATTGCCCATGGAAGGATCGATTTTTCTCAACTTTCAATACTTTCCCAGCCGTTCAAGGATATTCAAACAGACTTCTCATTTCACAAAGGAAGGCTTGATTTTAAATTTCGACAGAATGAATCCCAGATTAATCTGACTGGAGTCATCAACACGGATAGTACTATTCAAGGAAAATTTGAAGGACATTCATCTACTGTTGAACCCGTTGCCAGTCTAGCCAATGTCCCGGGACTCAAAGGTCAATTTCAGTTTGCTGGCGATTTGAATGGAAGTATTAAGTCCCCCTTTATTAATATGAATTTTCGCTTTTGGGATGGGCAGTATCAAGGATGGCCTTTGACCAAAGTTGAGGGAGCGATTGCTTTTGAAAAAAATCAACTCACCATCTCCAATTTGTTTGCAAGCGGCCATTCATCTGATCTTCAAAAAGTTGCCCAATTTTTGCCTGTTGATTCGCTCGCTGGTGTTATAGATTACCAGATTTCTGCAAGTGGAAATTTAGATCGATTAAATGCAAACGCCAAACTGAGTTGGAAAGATGGACAAATAAACAGTATTAACTTTGATAATTCAGAGGTCGAAATAAAAACTTCAGGATCCGAAGTTTTCATTGAAAGATTTGATTTTAAAAAGAACCATACTTCAATCTCGATTTTGGGTCACCTCAATTACGCTCAAGGAATCCTGGCGAATCTCAACATCTCTCTTTTTGAAATTGACTCATCAGCACAAAAATCGAAGAGTCAGGGATTTCTAACGATTGCTGGAAAATTATATCAAGAGAGCCTCAAGGCTGAGATTCACGGAAATGATATTGCGCTTCTTCCAATTTTGCAATCAGTTAATAATGTTGATGAATATATTAATGGGACATTAAATTTTGATAGTAACATTTATGGGAACCTTAATCATCCAGATTTTGACCTGTCATGGAATTTGAATCATCTTGATTATAAAAATAAATCGTTAGACTCGCTTAACGGAAAATTATATTATAAAAATAATCATTTATCTGTATCAGAAATAACAGCTATAAAAGAAAATAGTAAATTTACTGTTAAAGGAGAGCTTCCTTTCAATTTGTATCAGGCGACTTTTTTATCATCTTCAACCCCATTTATTCAAATAGAGGCTGATAACTTTGGCCTGAATTTATTAGAACCCTTTGTGAAAGATTCGATTCTTATAGATGGAAAACTCTCTGCCCGGTTAAATTTTCGGGGGACTCTGGAAGAACCATTGGTCCAAGGTGAACTCAAAATCGATAATGGTCAATTGATCACGCCTTATTTTTCAGAGATCGATTCGATATATGTGAACACGTTTTTTTTCGACGAAAAGATCCAGTTAAAACAACTAAATGGAAAAATAAATAAGTATCATTTTACATTTGAAGGAGAAGGTTATTATGCCACAAAAGAACGCTATGAGGCGACCCTGGTTGGAAGTTTTTCACAAATTGGACAGATTAAAATAGCTGGAACCAGTCACACTGATCACAAAATATTTGGACAGCTAAGGATAGATAATTTAAACTTAAATAATCTTGTTCGAGTCACACCGATAAATACACAGCTTCAAGGTCTGGTTAATGTATCAGTAGACGTATCTGGAACGCAAGATTCTCCACTTGTTTTATTAAATATAAATAGTGATCAAATCGGTATTGAAAAAGTAACACTAGATTCACTGAAAATTTCTACACATTACGATAAAAATATTCTAAATATTCGTGAATCGGGTTTTAAAGTCAATAACGGGCAAATCCTTTTTAAAGGTTCGATTCCGATAAATTTTCCTCAGCGGGACAGTTCAAGCTTTATTCTCACTAATATTAATCTTGAATCCTATGCCAATGATTTGGACATTGCCTGGCTACGTCCTTTAATCCCTGGTGTCGTCAATCTTCAGGGAAAGGTTCATTATGATATGAAGATTACAGGTTCTTTGGAAGATCCAGTCATTAACGGCTCATTTAATTTAAAAGATGGTGTTGTGAAATTAAAAAATATAATCCCAGAAATCAGCGCCATGAATGCTGTCATTGATTTTGACAGAAATAAAATTACGATCGATAAAATAGCTGGAAAATTGGAGCCAGGTAGCTTTAATCTAAATGGACAAACACGACTGAATGGTCGCATGTTTGCTGATACAAAATTTGCTTTAAATCTCGATAAGATGAAAATGTCATCACCAAAAATATTTTCAGTTAATATTGAAACGGGAGAAGTTGGTTTAAGTCAAATTGAAGATCGTTTTACGCTCAAGGGAAATATTCAACTCACTGAAGCAAAGTATATCCAGGATTACAAACCACAGATCAGTAGAATCTTAACCCAGATACCGAATCGTCCCCAGGCTGATAAAAATGAGTTATTGAACAAAGTATTGCTGGATGTTATCATTCAAAGCCAGGAGAATATCTGGGTCGAGAATAATCTTGCGAAACTCCAGATGACGTCAAATCTCAATCTTTTTGGAACAATCGCTCAACCAAATATTTCAGGAAGAGTGGTCATCAATAAAGGTTATGTTTTATATCTGGATCGTAAGTTTAAAATCACTAACGGATTGATTGACTTTACTGATCCACATCGAATTAATCCATTTATCGATATCACTGCAATATGTACGGTAACCGATTATCAAAGTGTTAAGGAACAAAAATATACAATCACCTTAAAATTATCTGGATTATTAGAGAAGCCTGATTTTATGCTCGTTTCAGAGCCTCAATTGGACAAGGCGGACATCATCGCCATTCTTACCGTAGGCAGAACAAGAGAAAGTCTATTTCCTCAATCTGAGAGTGCCCAGGGATACTCTTTTCAACAGATTATGCTAGATCGATTTAAAGAAATTACCAGTCAGCGAATCGCTGGTATAACGGAACAGAAATTAAGCAGAACCTTGTCCTTAGAAAATATATCCATTGAAGGAAATTTATTTCAGTTGGATAAATCCTGGGGACCTAGAGTAACGGCTACCAAGCAACTCTCTGACAGAGTTAATATCACTTATTCGACAGTAGTCGGTCATGCAAATGAACAACAGATCAAATTAGGGTATCAGCTTTATAAGTATCTTTCGATTGTAGGGAATACCGGTCAGCGGGGACAGTCTGGATTGGATTTAAAATTTCAGTTTAAATTTTATTAAATTATTTGTCATAAAAGGCATTATTAATGATGAAAAATTCTTTAAGTAAGATATTCGTTTCAACCTTAATTTTTATAATCATCATTCTAAAGTTACAACATGCTTTTTCTCAACAAAAATATAAAGTTGAAAAAATCGAATTTATTGGAAATGAGAATTATTCTGATCGTTTTTTAAAAAAATTAATGCTGACCAGGAAATACAATTGGTTCAATAAAAGCCATTATCGAAAAACTTTATTTGAGGATGATTTGAATGCCATTACAAATTTTTACATTAGCGAAGGTTATTTAGAAGCGATGATTGTAAATCAAAGAGTTAATATCGATACACTCAATAACAAAGTTAAAATTGAAATCGAGATAAACGAAGGAGAAAGAACGAAAATTACAGGTGTTTCGTTTTTTGGGAACCACGTGATCCCAGATTCCGCATTATTTCCTGTTATAAAGTCTTCTGTTAACAAGCCATTTAAGAAAAATATGCTTGAGAAAGATACATATAATTTATTGATCTATTATGCCGATCATGGCTATATTGAAGCGAAAGTTGTACCTTCGGTTAAATTAAGCCAGGAGAAACATGAAATTTTGATCGATTTTAACATTGATGAAGGTCCATTAGTAAAAATTGGAGATTTTAAACTTAGTGGCACTCAAAAGACGAAACTTTCAGTAATTTTAAGGGAGCTGGAGTTTAATAAAGGAGAGATTTATAGTTACGGTAAAATTCTCAAAAGTCAAAGACAACTCTACCTAACTGGTTTATTTAATAGTGTATTTATTCGACCAGAAGAAAAATCACTACCAGACCAATCCATTCGTAACATTAGAATCGAAGTGGATGAAAAGAAAAATGGCGAATTAAATTTCGGTTTTGGATACGGGACTTTAGATCACCTTAGAGGTTCTGTTGAATTATTGCAGAACAATCTGTTGGGAACAGCTCGGCAAATTGGTTTATCTGCATTTGGAAGTTCAATCGCCCGTCGAGTAGAACTCTCTTTTACTGAGCCCTGGCTATTTTCAACTAAAACAAAAGCTGATCTGAACGGATTTGTCGAAAAACGGGAAGAACCAGGTTATGATTTAAGTCGGTATGGAGGTAGATTTACTTTAGGTAGACGTTTTGGCAATTATACAAATTTAAATTTATCTTATCGTTATGAAATTGTGAGACTGTCCACTCAAGTAACTCCGCTATCCATTAAGCCTGATGAAAAAGGAAACACCAGAAGTCTGACATTTACGATTATTCGGGACTCCCGTGATGATATCGTGAATACGACCCGGGGGAATTTCAGCTCTCTGGACATCGAAAGCGCAGGAGCGTTTCTTAAAGGCAGTTCCACATTCATAAAATTTACCATCCGACAAAAGTATTTCTATCCAATGATGAAACGGTTAGTTTTTGGCGCATCATTAACGTTAGGCTGGATGGGCAATTACGGACTCGAAAGAGAAATTCCAATCCAGGAGCGATTTTTCACGGGAGGTGCGAATTCAATCCGAGGATTCAAAGAAAAATTTATCGGTCCCAAAAACGACTTCAAAAATCCTATCGGTGGAAACGTTTTATTAAATATAAATCTATTTGAATTCAGATACACTTTCTTTAAGAAATTGTCTGCCATTGTTTTTATGGATCTAGGTAATATCTGGAAAAATACGTCGGTTTTTAAACTATTTGACCAACGCGAGGGATTGGGAGTGGGGCTTCGCTACAATTCACCGCTGGGAATTTTACGGTTGGATTACGGTATCAAGCTGGATCGTCGTAAAGATGAATCTCTTGGGGAGCTTTATTTTTCGGTGGGACAGGCGTTTTAGAGGTAGTAGTCCGCAGTTTGTTGTCAGTCGAGTAACTGATTTTTGTTTAAAAAATCGATTGGATTTAATACATCATTCTTTTAACAAAATCAAGAATCATAAAATCCCGATGGATTAATTCCTGTCACAGTAATCTAAGCGAAACCATTATTCTTTATTTGTCATCATTTTTATGTTTAAGCATTTCCGAAGTTTGATTGAATGAGTCTGGCGGCAATTTTCAGTCCTCTCCTGACAAAATATGATCCTGATGCCATCGACCTTACTGAAATTTACCAGCCGCCGACTCCAAGTTGGGGTAATATTTTAATCCAGGGTAAATCATTCATGCAGTTTGCCTGGTGGATGACGTTGTTTCCCGGGTTAGCGATTTTTGTTACCGTTCTGGATTATAATTTAGTTGGGGAGGGATTACTGGATTCACTGGATCCGATGTTGCGTTGAAATCAAACATCTCCAACCGTGATAGGACAGCACCAAAAGTGAAGACGCCCTAATTGTCAATTGACAATTATCAATACGCAATTGACAATTATAAAGATCAAAATATCAAATCATATACCCTTTCGGGGCAAGAATTGCTTTTATATTTACAAGGCTTTTTAGATTTGAAACAGGTGCAGCAGATTAAAAGAATCGCTGAAAAGAAAAGGATTTCTGTTCAATCCCAGGTAAAAGAATGGATATTGCAAGGAATACAATCAGAACTTGTGAATGATTAATTTATTTCCAGCAAATAAAATCAAGTCAACAGATTTAAAAAAAATGCCCGCAAGCCAGTATTTAAACCCGCCGCGGGCTTTTTTATCTTCGGCTGATAACAAAAAACGTTATCCGCACCGGATACAAACCCTGGACATCACCAAAGAATATTCTAGTCCCGATAGGGACTGAATGTTTATAGCTATGCCGAACCGAAACCACGCTCTCGTCCCTTTAGGGACGAAATGTTTATTGATCCAGCAAAACTAAAGTTTATTAAGCCGGTCAGGACGAAATTTTATTAGACCACGTCCTTGAAAATATATCGATCATCATATTCGATATGAAATTTTTCCAAAAATTCAATATATTCCTGCCTGAATGTCTTCTTCTGATGATGTCGTTTTTGATTCTGAATATATTTTACAACGCTATCAATATGTGAATGCGAATATGAAAACGCCCCATATCCCGCCTGCCAATTGAAATGTCCCAGCACAAAATTATTTCTGATTAATCCATTTCGATGAATATTCTTTAATATCCTGAAGCAAATCGGATAAAGCTTGAATTGGCTTCATACCGATGAAAATGTGGATATGGTCAGCCATGCTGTTGATCACAATTAATTTGTGTTTATGGTTTTGAATGATTCCTGTGATATATTTGTGAAGCTCTTCCCGCCATTGGTCTTTGATAAGGCTGATTCGATTCTCCACGGCAAAGACAATCTGGATATAGACTTGGGTGTAGGTGTTTGCCATTGTTTTTCTCCTTCCTTTGGTTGATTTTTTTTAATATTTTGTCCCTAAAGGGACAAACACAGTTTTTATTTCGATGAATCTATAAACATCAAGTCCCTATCGGGACTAATTTGAACAAGTCCGATCGAGCGGTTGGAATTTTGTTCCGTTAGGAACAAAATGTTTATAGTATCGAAAATTTTCCATAGATGAAATGTCCCTTTAGGGACAGATTTATGCAACAAAGCGTGTATCTCAAAGGTGTAATTCCAAAAAAATTTTCGATGGGAGCTTCGCTCCCATACTCACAAAAGAAAAAAGTGGAAATTCTTTATGAAGGGTAAAAGTAAAAAGTGTGCAGGTTAAGATGTCTTGGAGAGACGAAAACCCACATTGGTGATGAAGTAGTACTCGGGGGGGTTGTAGTCCGATAGGCAAAACGGACGTAGTACCGAATATCGTAAAACGCACCGCCACGAACCACCCGCCAGGATTTATCTTTCTTCCATAGTTCAATCATCCATTCCCATAAGTTACCTGATAAGTCGATACACACAAATGGGCTTTTATTTTCAGCGAATAATCCAATTGGGGTGATTTTTGCTAGATTATATTCTTCGCTTTCAAACCATTTTTCCCAAACGCCATAATCACTTAAATCTCGTTTAGCCCAATGCTCGGCTGAGTTGCATTTTTCCCAATCCCAGTCATCTCCCCAGGGATAAGTTCTGCCATCAATGCCCCTGCCTCCTTTTTCCCAGAGCCATTCCGAAGGCAGCTCCTTGCCCGCCCATTTGGCATACGCTTCTGCGCCATAAAAACTGACGAAATTGACTGGATGTCGTTCATAACCCTGTTCAACGACAAACTCACCCCTTTTGTTCATTATGCGGCATTTTTCGTTTTTATAGCTGCCCTGTAAATCGATCCATATGTTATCATGCTTTCCAATCTCATTTAAAAAGTGGGCATACTGGGCATTGGTGATCGGATACTTATCCAGAAATGCGCCCTTTTCCAGGTTTACAATTCGAGTTGGTTTTTCATCGTCATAAACTTCTCCACCAGCAATAAATTGTCCTGGCGGAATCCAGA
>JABAOC010007398.1_pt1 | contig 18595 bp, 16 predicted proteins | sample 7062161 | NCBI WGS metagenome assembly JABAOC01 (sample SAMN14538625, study PRJNA623070) | marine sediment metagenome | biome: marine biome [ENVO:00000428]; feature: marine pelagic biome [ENVO:01000023]; material: deep marine sediment [ENVO:00002113] | place: India: Gulf of Khambhat ... | reverse complement strand
TCCTTGATACCGCACATGCAAACCGAACCGTCTGGCTCGCTGCCAGGGCATATCATGAAGGTTTAATTGACAAAACCGGACTCGATATGTTTATGAAAACTTTCAAAAAGCAAATCTGGAAGCCGCAAAAGAATCCGTTCTACTTTACGAACTTTGTCGACGGCAGCGACGTTGCCTACAATGATCCCCAATACGGCATATTACCGCCCGGATATAAAGGTCACGTCTGGTTCGGCTGGCATCGTCTTGCCGCGTATGACAATACCGTGAAAGACCTGTTTATTTCATTGGCGTATGATTTGACCAACGGAGGGCCAAATATGCCTTTATCCCAGAACAAAACCATGGCCAATGCGCCGCTGTGTTTTTATGCCTGGGCGGCAAGACTTTTGGCTACGGATGGAAAGCCTCAAGAATTCCCATAGGAAGTTATCTTCTGCATGCTCAAGTCGATAGTAGCTCTAATTCACTTTTATTCAGAATATCTATATGATTTTCTTTTAAGAAAAAGTAATTGGTACTTTTGTCGCCAGAGTGGCGTTTTCTAAGTTTACTGCCGTCGTACCACCATGCAGAATAGCCCCGATCGCATAATATCTTAAAAACGTTATGAGCCGCCGAATCTGTGTCATCCGGTTCTCCTGAAACTTCGATTAGCCATGCGGGTTGAGACCGGACCAAAAACCGTGCTGCCCCTTTGATACAAGCTAATTCGTGTCCTTCCACGTCGCACTTGATAAATGATATTGTGCCGGACGTTGTCAGGAATCTGGAATCGATAGTTATAGCCTGGATGTTAGTCATTTCATTTTTTTTATTCGTTTGATCTTTGACTATGGAAGCTCTGTAATGGGTCTCGGCTCCGGATGGATTGTAGGGAATCGCCATAGTCACAACAGCTTCGGAATCAGAGACCGCGACGTTTATAGGCTCGACATTATCGAGGTGTAATTTTCTTACGATGTAAGACAATATTTTGAAGGTTGGAGGAAACGGCTCGATGCTATATACATGCCCGTCCGGCCCGGCCAGTTCCGAAAGTATTTTCGTATATACTCCGACGTTGGCCCCTATATCGATTACAGAGTCGCCCGGTTTAACTAAATATCTGACAACTCTTAGCTCCGGTTCTTTGTCTGACAACGAGGAGCACAGCAGCCTGAGGTAGTGACGTTTCTTTATGAATTGGACTGTTGAGTGCGGCAAAATCTTCCATGCCGTCCTTTTCAATAATCGTTTTACCTGGTGCATGCTGTGCTCTCAGTCTCGCCCCTATCTTTTAAGAAATCGTTCGCCGGTAGACGGCAGTGGTTTGCTCGGCGATCTTCTCCCAGTTGAACTGCTTGGCCGCAGCAAGGCGGGCATTGTGGGAAATTTTCTCGTAGTTATTACCTTCGAAACACTTGCTGGTAGCAACGGCAATTGCATCTGGGTTACCAGGAGTGACAACGTAGCCTGTTTTTCCGTCCTCTGTCATTTCAGCCAGACCGCCCACATTCGTCGAAATGACCGGAATTCCCGCGGCATACGCCATGATCGTATTGCCGCTTTGAGATGCGCTAATATAAGGTTGAACCAGTACATCAATGACCGAGAGATATGCTTTGATGTCCTCGACCGGCACGAAACGGATATCCGCCCACAGTTCGTCGGGCTTACAGCTTTGGGTGAGCTTTTCTTCCCATTCTTTCTTATCACCGACCAGTATCGAACCGGCGATTAAAAAGAAGGAATCGGGCATTCGTTGCTTGATTAATCCGAATGCATCGACGAAAACTTCCAGCCCCTTGTACGGACGGATATGGCCGAGAAAGGCGATGATTTTTCTGTTTCCTGCTTTTTGCCGTACTTTTTGAGCCAAATCGTCATTGTAGCCGTATTGCGAAAACAGGGCTTCGTAATCCCCATGCGGCAGCACGGATATTTTCTCGGGAGATATCCCGCAATGAGCCATTATTTCGTTTCGAGTAAAGTTTGTCAGAGCAATAACATGGTCGACTCTTTGATAAATCCTGCAATACTTTCGAATGTCCCCGGTTTTGGGCTCGTGTGGGAAAGGATTGTGTGCCGTATAAACTACGTGACAGCCTGTGGACTGTAACAGTCTTATCAGCAAATAGTCCGGGTAAGGCGAAACAACCCATATAAAATGGACGACCTTAATGCGTTTTATAAGCACATACCCCAGCAGGAAAAATAGATTGAGCGGATACTCGATCGTCCGAAGAAAACGCCTTACCGGTCCCGATGAAGTCACCCTGCCGGCCAGGCGGGCAAGGAAAAAGAAACAGCAGAAAACCATGACATCCGGCGGGTTTGGGATGTGCCCATGTGCAAATTTAGTTGTGGCATAGACTATTCTTTCCCCCTTTTTAGCCAGAGCATCCAACAGGCAATAATTGTAGTTGGCGGAGAATTGACAGGCGTCTATTACCAGGTACGTTTGTTTCATTGAGCAGTTTAGCCCTTTTGTTTTATCTGTTTTTCTACGAATTTCTGTAGATAACCTAAAATCAAACGTGCGTTTCGTTTTACGCTGAATTGTTCCTCTGCTTTGTTTCGAGCTGCAATTTGCATATGCTCTCGTAGTTGATTGTCGTTAATTACCTTCAAAATCGCTTTTTCCAGGTCGTTGACGTTCTCAGGCGGGACAAGAATGGCGCCGTCGCAATCGCCAATGGCTCCGGGCAGGCCGCCGACCGTTGTAGCAACGACAGGCAGGCCGCAAGCCATCGCCTCGGTGACGACGTTCGGCATACCTTCAGTATGAGAAGCCAGCACGAAAAGGTCGCTTGCCTGCATCCATTTATGCATACGTTCCGGCTCGACCTCGCCAGCCATGCGAACTTTATGCTCAATGCCTTTTTCACGCATCAGTTTCCGCAGTGCTGTTTCTTCGGGACCTGCTCCGCACATGAGAAGTAAAATGTCCGGGCACTTTTTTTGTACTCTGTATATTGCATCGACAAGCTCAAAAACACCCTTGNNGGTTAAGTAACCGGCGTACAAGGCTATTGTTTTATCCAACGGTAAGCCTAACTCTTTTCTTGCTGGGATTTTGTCCGGTGCCGGCGAGAATTCGTCCAGATCCAGAACGCCGTAAACGCACAAAGGATTCTTGCCGGTGACAGCTTTGATTATCTCCGCAACACTTTGCCCGCAGGCCAGTGTGCCGTCAAGAGTCTTTGCCGTTTTTACAAAATGCCTGTAGATAGTTCTACTGGATTGGGCGGTTATATTTACGTCTACGCCGATACTCAAACAAGCTGCCGGAAGCTTGAGGTACTTGGACAATCTGGCAGCCGCATCACCGTCGGGGAAAAAATCTGTGGCGTAAATCACGTCGAAATTTCTGTTTTTGTGTAATTCGCGAGCTTTACTTTTCATAGCCCGGAAAGCAACCAGGCCGGACCATCGATTATAAAAATTCCCCGGCAGCCTTAAATACGGTATGCTGATGGTTTCTATCCCTTTGAACCGGCACAGCGGACACTTGTGGTCTTGATTTTTCCACCTGTTAAAGTGCCTTAGGAATCCCGGACACCAGACGCGCGGTACGATGACCGTTATTTCTGCTCCAAGCCTGCTTATTCCGGAAAGCTGCCGGGCCACAAAGATGCCGTATCTGGTTTCTTTGAGATTTGGAAACAGGTGTGAAATTGCCAGAATTCTCACTCTGCAAAAACCTCGTCCGTTTGAGCCGGCTCATATTCTGTTAATGATTCATCTTCATATTCGCCGGCAGATTCTGAATCGTCGGTTGGCGTGTAGATTTTAGCAATCCTTTCGCCCGCCATGACAAACGCCAGAAAAACCCAAAAGTATTTGTGGAACATCTGGCCGATGGTCAATCCCATCATGATAAGAAATATGAGAACTGCTCTGATGTAAATTTTTTCGAGTCCGAGCGGGATACGCCTTATCGTCAGCAGAAGTATGCCCATGAAACATGTAAAGAGCAAAGCGCCGGGTATTCCATAAATCCCTAAAACAAGAAAGAAATCGTTGTGGGGCCAGATTAAAGTTCCGGTTTGTTCGAACCAACTGTAATATCCCGTTCCCGCTGGCTTTCTGGCTACAGTTTTGACGGCCAGCTTTATGGGCTCCATTCTGTAGCGAATGGTCTCTTTTGCGTAACCGACGTCTGTAAGCCGTTCTATGACCGACCTTTCCAGCCCATCTCCTTTTATCAGCAGCCCAGAACCGATTGAGGCCAGCAGAAAAATCACGAGCAGCAGGACCGCTAATGCGGGTCTTCGTGCGACTTGCCTTATAAACAGCAACGGTGACAATAAGGTGAACGCCAGCGCTACCAGAGCGCCACGAGAGCCGATTTTCAGAAGCATCAACGGCAGAAACAAAATTGCAGCAAGATTTATCATTCGCCAGAATATATTCTTATTACGGGTAAACAGATAAATGGCAGCCAGAAAAGCTGTGCTTGTCAATGCCGCCAACATATTAGCATCAATTGCCTGGCCTAACGTAGCCGAATATCTTGTTTGAGATGTATTTTCCAGCGTTCTGATAGCGGTCCCGGTAGTAAATGCCAGAATTATTGTACCCAATGTTCCGATGACGTATGCTCTGAGTGCCCATTGAAAAGTCTTTTCACTATTTGTTTCGAGTATCCAGTATACAATCAAAATGAGCACAAGAAGCTGAAACTGGGTGAATGCACGGATTAATTCGAGGTTGAGATAGGGCCCCGCCAGCGAAACCAGAAATATCCATATCGTATATAGTCCCATTATCCATATCGCTTTATTGTTGATACGTAAACCAGGACGGGTGATAAGCACGTTCAGCGCGAAGCTGACTGCAAGGGCCAATCCAACTCCCCGGTCGAGACTGAAAGTTTGTCTAAATCCGATGCCGGCGCCTGTTGGCAGCACCAGCATAAGGATACTGAGACCGAAAGTCGGCTTTAAGACCATTCCGATGAACGTCGGCAAAGCTATAATGACGATACCGGCCACAGGATTTTTAGCGAGAGAAATGACTGCAAATCCTATCAGGCAAATAACAATCCAACTGACAAAAAGTAAAACGTTAATTACCGGCGGTAACGGTATATCGGAAAATCGCTCGCCCTGTTCGTAATACAGGTAATCTTGGTCAAATTCAATTTCATTCGCATATTCGGTATACATAATTAGCTCCAAGCCTCCAGTATGACAGTCGGATTTAACCGTGTCCGGGATGATAACGGGCAAATCTTGGGTAAATCATAAACTGATACAGCAAGTATCTGGCTGCTTTGTACCAGGATCGTTGTTTAGCAAGGTACCATACGGTCTTATGATAATATCGGCGCATTAACGGCTCAAAATCACCGGAAAGACGCTGAATTATTTCAGGGTGGCGTTCCGCGTATCCGGAGAGGAAGGCGTTGGCCATGGCTGGAGCGTCCCAGTTGAAAAGGCAGCTTCTCGGGGCGCCGTAAAAGATAAAGATAACAAGCCAGATTATGTCGAAGAATCTTGATCCATAAGTGACAGCATTTCCCAGTAGCGGCGCTGAACTCCAGTCCAAAATCACGAGCTGGCTTATGGATTCATCGAAGCATAAATTAAAACCTGCAAAATCACCGTGGATGAAAACATTCTCATCAGGAGAGGCCATCCACTCGGCCGGCAATTCATGCTTCATCTCCTCGGGCAAGACTAATTTTTCGTGAATTGCTGCCAGAGCCTGCCCCACCTTTTTGAAAAGCTCTAATAACCGTTCATCTCCGCGGGCCGCCTTATCGAGCAATGTCACCAGGCCGTTGAGCCGCTCGAACTCGAGCACTCCGGCCTTGGCATCGAAGTTAACGATCTTCGGTACATAAAACAGCCCACAATCTTTGCCGATATCGAAAGCCATCGATGCCTTGGCTGCTTCTATCGCCAGCATTCCGGGTTCTCCGGTTTTTCTTATAATCTCGCTAACGATTTCCATTGATTATTTCCTCGCGGCAGAAGGATTTCTGTTGAGATTCTTTTTCCGGCGACAGACGGCTATTAGGCTTTCTGAAAATCGATTCAGGAATCTGAACTTGCTTGCGGCCCAATCTATAGCAAGGTTTAGATGGAACGAAACCGGAATCTTTGGCGGATTAAAAAAACCGGCTGGGTAAATCTCAACGATCTGAAGCCCTGCTCCTTCGACAAGATTTTTCATCTGCTCGATACTCATCACGTTGAAGGTGCTTTTCGGATTCTTTTTTCGATAGCGCGCATAGCGTAGTTTTATCCAGGGCGATCCGGAGTTCCGGTGATTGTTGAAAACCAGATAGCCGTCTTCATCCAACAGCTCGGTAAGCGCTTCGATCGCTGCAGAACGCAGCTCCGGCTCGGCGTTTAGAAAAAACCGAAAGGCCGTAATCAAGTTAAATTTCCTTGGCTTGAGAACATTTTCCGCCGTGATGTCCGTTTCGATTATTTCAGTTCGTTTGAGCTTTTCTCTGGCGACGGCCAACATGGAGCCGGATACATCAATGCCCGTTGAAGTTTTGACCCGATTCTCCAGGAATTCCGTGATACGTCCCGTTCCGCACGCGAAGTCGAGAAGATGAACATCTCTTCCCGTAAAGTATTTCTCCAGAATCCTAAGGATAATCTCCTGCTCGCGCGACCAAAGGAATCTTTGCCATGCTTTGTTCTGGTAGTACGCCTCGTATTCGGCGCCTTTTGCATCGTATTTATGAGATTCTCTATAACTAACTTTAGCCACTTTAATTTTTTCGCAGAGCAATCTGGATAAATCGTTTCTTTTCAATCTCTTTCAGACTCAGGAACCAGCCGCCTATAACTGCCAGGACGATTGCGGCAACTACAACGCTCATAATTTCAAGCCACGAATCAGGAGCAGCAATACGTCGTATTGAGGCTCACCAAGCCGGCTTAGAAAAAAGCGTATCAGAAAAAAACCGATCAGGATGTTACTTACCAGTGCTGCAACATTGAAGAATGTATTGTGAACCATCATTTAAGGTGTTGTAATGGATTTTTCGAGTATAAGTTTTGTATTGACTTGGTTCAGTCTTCAGATTTGACTACCTGCCAAAGAATACCTGCTCGAATGAAATCGTAATGATCAAGCACAAATTGAGGGCAATAACCAGACCTGGGTGAAACAACATAAACCGGTCCGGCTTTCATCAATTGCCCGATAGTCTGCTCATCGAACTTTGGTGCATCCTTGCTGTTCACGGTGCCCGAGATAATCTTCACATCGGGGCGTTTTCCTTTTACTTCCTGAAGATATAAAAGCGGGCCCACTGTTGTGATATCGGCGTAGATGACTGCGTTATCCTCTAAAAGGCTCAACGCCTCGTTGGCGAAGAGTTCCGCTCCTTTATACCCGGTCTTCCATGGCCATAGGAAATATGTGTAATCGTCTCGATGGGGAATATCGTTTCTCGTGCCGATATTAAGCTGCATTTTTTCGGTCAGCGACGGTAAAGCGGCGTAAACACCGACAGGTAATATGCAAAAGAGCAGCAACAAAAACGCATGAACCTTAAGATTTTTCTGACTCCGTAAAATATCTATTCCGAAGCCTATCAGGATCGAAACCAAACAGTAGAACGGGATAAAGAACGCATACCTGTCAGGGACTGTATACCGAAAGGCGAAAAGAAAGAACAGAATGGTTAGCGCTAATATGACATTTCTAAAACCTCGACGAGGTGACATTTTGAACAGCCCAAAGCAGCCAGTGAAGAACAGCAGGAAATTCGGCGTGGGAAAATTGAGCAGGATATACAAAAAATTCTCTTTTGCCATTCTTATTGAAAGCGAAGTATTAAGGACCGCTGCCTGCCAGCGATAGCCGAAGGCCGCAGATGCCAGAGTGCCAGTCAGGTCACCGGTTTGTATTATATTCTTGACTATCAAATATTCATAAGGCAGCGCGCCGAAAATCCACAACAAGACAATTATCCCCAGATTTCTGAACTGGATTTCTTTTTTAAACAGAAGAAAGGCGACGAAGACGGCGTAACATATAAGCGGTATCGAAGCGAGCATATGAACGGCGATTGAAAAGCCGCTTAGCAATGCTAACCAGTACAAATAATACACTCTCTTGGTTCTTGTATATTGCAGCAGCGTTATCAGCTCGGCAAGAAACAGGGCGGTCCAGAGTGTGTATGTTTCGATGATACTTGCGTGACGCCAGAACGTATGGGACACGGTAAAAGTGACAGCCGCGACGACCGCCGGCAGATTTTTTCCGAGCCACAGGCGCACGAGTAAAAACATGTTTGCAACCGCAAAAGCCCCGGCAATTGCCGAGACCAGGTTGACACTGTGGGCGAACTCGCCGAGCGGGATGTACTTTGCCCCGATTGCCAGTATATAAAAGAGCGGATGAGAAACAGCGAGGCCAAGAAAGCCTTCGATGTCGTTATGCCAGATGCGATACTGAATCAATCCGCTATCCTGCCACAAAGCCCCTGGAGCACAACTAACAATATAAAGCGGAAGGGCACCGCAGAGAAAGGCTACATAATGCTGAGCTAATTTTAGTTTTGCGAATTCCACGAGTGTGTTGTCAAAAACCTCAACGTGTCCTGGCAGTGAGATACCAGAGTCATTTGGCTTAGCATACAGTGACGGTTAATCCTTCATCACTAATGTCGAAATCGAAGAACCTTGCCTGCTCATTGGGTGGTTCGGCTTCGAGCATCTCTCGCACGGATCGAGCGTCCTCTGTCGATTTACAGATCATCAGCATGAAACCGCCTCCGCCGGCGCCGAGGAGTTTGGTGCCGTATATGAATGGGCGGACTCGTTCGAACAGCATCTCGATTTCATCGTTGCTGGAGTTCGGATCGAGCTGCTTATTGAGCTGCCATGCGACATCAACCAGATGCCCGAATGTCGCTATGTCCTTGCGAACGAGCGATTCGGTTACTTCTTCGGCTATGGTGTGAATTTGTTTCAGCGTGGCCATTGTAGCACGTTGCCTGTTTAAATAACTTCCAACGACCTGCTGCAGGATATTTTTGGCTAACCGTGTTATACCTGTGTAGTATAAGAGGCTGCGGCCGCCGTTGACTTTCGGGTCCAGGACATCAGGCAGCACGTAATGGATTCTTGCGTCCGGGACAAATCCGGGCTCCGTGACGATCATTTTCACACCGTCGATTGCACCGCCGATCTGGTCCTGCCATCCGCCGCCGGTCGTTAATGCCTGCTCCAGGCGAAGAACACTGTAAAATAATTGTCGCTGTGACAATTCTATGCCCATGATGCGCTGAATCGCCGCGAGCACCACCGCTCCCATTATACTTGATGTACCGAGGCCACTGCCCTTCGGAATCGCTGCGAGAGTGGTTAGCTCAATTCCTCCGCCGAAACGCTCTAATAGTCTTTTCAGGCTGGTGTTTTTATTGCTGCTGTTCCATTCGGGCGACAGACCCGACAAGGCCAGTGCGGTTTTTGCAAGGGCAAAACTGCTGGTTGCTTTTCGATAGTCCAGAAGTTCGTCGAAGCCTGTAATCTCGGTCCGTGCTCCCTGGTCAATTGAGCTTATGCGAATCACCGGTTTATCGATAACACGGGCATAAGCCTGGATAGGAGGCTGGCCATTGAGATTGACCGCGGCGTTGACTACGCAACCACCGTGTTCGAGTGAGTAAGGCGGCGTGTCTGTCCAGCCGCCTCCGACATCAAGACGGGCCGGCGCCCGTGCCCAGACAATCTCATCGCTCCGTAAAACGCTCCGAGGTTTAACCTTCTGTCTGGCGCCGCCTGCAACGATAGCTTTCTCCAAGCTCTCGAATGCAACACTTTGTGCGCGGCGCGCCCATTGAACAATAGAAACCTTCGGATTCAAACCAAGCCCCAGAGACATCAGCCAGTTACTCTGTGCCGGTTTGAGAAGCTGCCCTAATCCCGGCAGAACTTTTGATAGCGGCGGATCTGTCTTTTCGTAAAGCTCTAAGAGCGCAGAACCGAGTGTATGAATAATTCGCGGAAAAACGAGCGATTCGTTTCTTCCATTTTCGCCGTTTCTAAAATGCCAGTGGGATTGGGTAAGAATCTCAGAAACCCACGCACTTAAATCCTCCGCATCATTAAGTAGATACGCCAGTTCGGAGCTTGAGAATTCACTTTGCGGATGAAACATTTGCTGAAGAGACTGCCGGATTAGTTTCGCTCGAATCTGGTGGCGTCGTTTATAAAAGTTGCTGTTATCAGCGAGGTATAAAATCTGCTCAAGATTGTATCTATCCGCCTTTTGCCACGCCTTAAAATCCTCATCACGGGCACTGGCCGGGTCGAGCATCCATAGCCATTGTTTATATTGTGTATGGCTTTTTACCGCCGGGAATAGGCGGGCGTTCCAAATGCTCCGTTTTCCTATCGGTAGATTTGTATCCCACACATCTTCCGGCTGGGCGCCGACTGTGTTAAGCCATTCGAACACGTCGATGCCGCAGAAACTTCTACCCTTATCTACCGTCTCCTTGAATGTGTCATCAATTTTATAACAACGTACGAACCAGACACAACTGCCTTTTCGATTGCATCCTTTGGTGACGTCGAGGCATGCTCTCGGCGGCAGTGAAATCGGCTCATCAATGTCAACTCCGACGACCATGTTTTCTCCGCCCAGTGTTAGCGATGAATTAATTCGGCATCCCTCCACCCAGGAAGAAGTGCCTTTGACAATGCCTTTGTCCGTAATCTCGTTGTTGATGTCAAGGAAGGTTTGCAAATGAGATACTCCCCGATCTTCCTGCAGAAGCCGCGTGCCGCTGCTGATAATCGCTCTGCTGGCCCCGAAATCCAGGAAATCACAGTGTCTTAGGAGTTTCATGCTGAAAGGCACCGGCGAAAAGGCCTTAAATAATTTTCCCAGCAGATATTTAGTCCATTTTGAGCCGCTTTTCTGCGCAGAGTCCCGATGCTCGGATTCGGAGGCTTCACTGCCCATTGCACAACATATTTCACGGTAGAAATCCAATCCACGCTCCAAGACTGCCCGGCCCATTTCGCCACTTAGAGAAAGTTTACCGTCCTCGCCGGCGGATGTACCGAAAACCTCCAGCATTTTAACAGCAGTGGTCGCATCGAAGTTCATAACTCCGATGTCCAGGCAGCTTTGGCCATACGTATCGATTGCTCCATTTTCTTCTTGCTTGGCCACAGAGGGTTTCTGCAGGTACAACCTTACCTTATCTTCCCGTCCTCTGCAAAAGACGCCGTGTCTGCTTGCCTGTTCAGGCATAGCATAACAGGCCAATCCGGTTAGTCCCTCGGCGGCAAATCTCACTTCGGTCGGCTCGAATCTGAGCAGCACGTCACCTGATGTTATTACGACTTGGCCGGTACCGGCTACCGGCTCCGGTAAGCTCAGGTATATCGGCAGTTGTCGGTCGAACAAACTAAGAGGTATGGCGGTGTCGCTTTCAGACGGCACTGGGATAAATATTTTTCCACATGGACCATATGCAGGCAGGCGTCTCGAATCTCCGCCGGCGTGAACGATTAGAATGCGCAGGCCACTAAGAATTTCCTCCCATGTCTCCGGGCCTTCAGCTATAGTATTGCATTCGAGTTGCCGATTGAGCACTTCCATAAGGCAGTAAAGTGTGCTGCCTCCGCTGCCGATTCGCTTTCCGCCGGGATCGGGCACAACCATCACGTCGCGAACGCTGCTGAGTAGCCCCAGGTTCTGCCGGATTTTGAGCTGTGATTCATATGCCCGGGCTTGGGTCTCATTAGATGCTGTAACAATTAAATAGTCCCACTGGTTTAATTTTGCACGTACGTACATACTAATTGTATGAAATGGATCAGCTCTTAATGTGAAGGTTTTGTTTGACGCTATCGGCAATCAATCTTAGGGTTTCGTCCAAACTTGTTTTAGGTTCCCAGCCGATTGTCTTTTTGATGCGCTCGACGTTCGGCACACGCCGCATCATATCTTCTATTGGTTTTCCGTAGGCGACCTCATAGGGCACAAACTCCTTTTTGCTATTACTGTGTGTTATTTGGATAATCTTGTCGGCCAGCTCTTCGATGGTAATCTCTTGGTTCGTACCGATATTATATACCTGTCCTGCTGCCTGTTTGCATTTCATCAGACCTATGACGGCTTCGATGAGGTCAGTCACGTAACAGAAGCATCGCGTTTGCCTGCCCGTTCCGTATATTTGAAGTGTTTCACCCTTGAGCGCCATTTGAACAAATCGGGGCACCACCATCCCGTATTGACCTGTTTGTCTGGGCCCGATTGTGTTAAAGAACCTGCCTATGACCACCTCAAGGCCGTATTGTTGATAAAAAGCCAGACCCAGAAATTCGTCTACCGCTTTGCTACATGCGTACGACCACCGGGATAGACAAGTGCTGCCAAGTACAATATCGTCATCTTCGTGAAAGGGGACCGCTTCGCTTTTGCCATAGACTTCGCTGCTCGAAGCAATAAGGATTTTCTTGCTAAATTTATTGGCGATATTCAGCACGATTTCAGTGCCGCCAATATTTGTTTCTATTGTATGGACCGGGTCTTCGGCGATAAGCCGGACTCCGACTGCGGCAGCAAGATGGAAAATCGCATCGCTATGGTCGACGAGAGGTTCCATAAGTTCGGCATTGCGGATATCGCCTTCGACAAACTCGAAGCCGGCATGATTTTTAAAGCTCTCAATATTTTCGAGACTGCCGGTGCTCAGATTATCTATGACAGCCACCTTATTACCGTCTTTGAGCAGCCGTTCGGTCAAATGAGACCCGATAAAACCCGCTCCGCCTGTGACTAATGCTTTCATATAAGTTCCTTCTAATGAATTTCTATCCCAACAGGATAATGATTGTCGAGTAATGTTCAACGGTGAATTTGCTTGAACTCCGTCCCCGTCGGCTGCGCGTAAAGCAAACGAAGCCTCAAAGTTCAATCCAACGCTTCTGTGGAAATTTTTCTAAGCAGTCGAATTCGTCTTAATAAAGTAGCCCGGCGGTTAATTTTGATACCCAACCGGCACCAGCCAAACGACCGTTCGATTATACCATAAGTATCGGCAAATAAAGAACATAGCTTTAGTAAAGACGATGTCCTTAGTCAGCCGCAGGCTTTGCAGGACCGGCTTTAGCCGGTTTATTGGTGGTTGATCTTGTGTTTGAAGACCGCACAACCTTGGGATCTGATAAGTACTTCGCTTCTGAGTTGATCACGTTGGCCGCAAAGCGCATGGTTTTAACATAGGGTATCGATTTCTTGTTGGTGTTCGCTGACTTGTACTGTTCCGGTGCCGATATTATCCTCCGTATCAGCCCTCATACGAGCAATATGTCTTGTCGGTTTCCCAGACGGTAACACGATGCAGTTTCGTTTTGCCGAATTTGCCGACGAGTTGATCCCAGGCAAAAGCTGCGATATTTTCTACAGTAGGATTGGTTTTGTTGAAAAGCTTAAGGTCGGCGTTCAGATTCTTATGGTCGAGGAGTTTTATAAGCTCGGTGTCCACAATTTTTTCGAAATCACCGATGCGAAAATCATTTCGTATTGGCGGCATTTGCAGCATTACTTCGACGATGTAATTGTGTCCGTGACCGGTGGGATTTGCGCATTTTCCGAAAACTTCCATGTTGTGTTGCTCGCTAAAGTCATCGTTCCAAAGTTTATGCGTCGCAGCAAATTCGAACTTCTCACAAAAAAAACCCATATTTATATCCTTCGAATTAACAATAATTTTCCTGAAAGGATTGAGCTTAAGAGACAATTCGCTCAGTTTTGCTGTCCCGAACTTGTCGGCTAATCGGTCCCATGCCGATCTTAAAAGCTCAACGATTTCAGATAATCCAACGTGTTTTGCTTCATGGAAATTTTGCCTTATTCGCCCGGCGAAAATCGGCACTGCGAATTCGCGAACATTTCCGTCAATCTCACTGACGTTAATCACGAATCCCGTCGCCGGGTCCACCGGTCCTGTTACTTCCACGGATAATTCGAGAAATATTGACAAACCTTCACCCGCCGGCTCGGAAGCAAACGAATTAAATCCCCGGCTGTCTTCCGACAGGAATGGATTGATCGAGAACCGCACCTGCCTGAGAAGTTTATGCATCAGCCGAATCGCTCCTTATCTTCTATTTGTGCATCAGGCTCAGGACTTCGCTTCGGGTTCTTGGGTCCTTCATAAATATCCCGCGGAGTGCCGATGTTACCATTGTTGAGCCGGGCTTTTTGATGCCGCGAATTGTCATGCAGCTATGAGATGCTTCCAGCACAACGGCAACGCCCAGCGGATGTAAGCTGTCCATAATAAAATCGGCGATCTGGTACGTTAGTCTCTCCTGTGTCTGGAGCTGACGGGCAAAACAATCCACGATGCGCGCCAGTTTGCTGACACCTAATACCATGCCGGACGGCACATAAGCAACATCTGATGAGCCGATAAAAGGCATCATATGATGCTCGCAGATACTGTAGAAAGGAATGTCACGCAGCAGAACAATTTCGTCATAGTTTTCGGTAAAGACGCTGCGAAGATGATCTTTTGGATCTTCGTGCATTCCACCTAAAAGTTCGGTGTACATCCTTCCTACCCGTTCAGGTGTTCGCTTTAGCCCCTCGCGGTTAATGTCTTCACCGACCGCTAACAATATTTCCCTAACCGCCTTTTCAATTCTTTCAGTATCTACCTTATTTGTTTTCTTACTCATTTCTGGAATATCTTCTTTAACGGTTCATTACTTCTTCTTCCTCTTAAGACCAACCACGTAAGTTGTCAGTAGCCTGACCCCGAAAGCACTGGCGCCCTCTGATGTAAACTCAGTGACCTTTTCGAAGTTCCAGACTCCGGCAATATCGAGATGCGCCCATTTTGTCTCACCAGCAAACTGCTTTAAGAAAGCGGCGGCCGTACATGCTCCGCCCCATCGACTGCCGATATTCTTCAAGTCCGCTATTTTGCTCTTCATTTCTTTTGCATACTCTTCACTGCTCGGCATTGGCCAGACTTTTTCGCCGCTGACCTTTGAGGCTTTCTGCAAATCTTTGATTAGAGCTTCATCGTTGCTCATCAGCCCGGCCATATACTTGCCGAGCGCGACAACGCACGCCCCTGTCAACGTGGCGATGTCAATAATAATGTCGCATTTTTGCTTGACGGCGTAACTTATGGCGTCGCACAGAATCAACCTGCCTTCGGCGTCGGTATTCTGGACCTCTACGGTTTTTCCGCTGAACGTGTTAATAATGTCGCCGGGCCGATAGCTCGTTCCACTTGGCATATTCTCCGCCGATGGCACGATTCCAAAAACGTTTACGGGCGGTGATAGCTCGGCCAACGCTTTCATTGCTCCCAAAACGGCGATCCCGCCGGATTTGTCTAATTTCATTTCATCCATATTAGCGGACGGCTTGATGCTGATTCCGCCCGAATCGAAAGTGATTGCTTTGCCGACCAGCGCGACCGTCGGTAGAGTTTTTACCGCTTTGCCGGGCGGGCTGTATTTCAAAATGATAAATCTCGGCTTGTTTTGTGAGCCTGAGCCGACTGCGAGCACTCCACCCATTCCCTTTGCGGTCATCTGCTTTTCGTCGAAAACTGTGCAGCTCAGTTTTTTTGAGCCGCGGGCCAATTCTTTTGCGGCAGCAGCTATCTTGACCGGTGTTATCACGTTGGCCGGTCGATTTGCCAGAGTTCGGGCGTAACTTTGCGCTTTGCCGATGGCGATACCGTTCAAGAGTCCTTTTTTCAGCTTTTTTAATTTCGCTGAATCGGAATCAATCAGCTCGACTTTAAGCGAACCAAGTCGTCCGTTATCGTTCTCAGTGATAAATTCATCGTAGCGATAGCTGCCGAAATATGTTCCTTCGCCGCAGGCCTGCCCCATCGCGGACAAATCGAACCGTCCGCCGAATGCCTTGTGCAGCGCCAGGCTGATAGTTTCTATTTTCATTTCCACCGACTTTTTTGCCGCGTTGGATGCCGCTTTGCGGAGCGTATCCAGCGTTGCTTTTTTCTTCTCACCTAAGCCGACCAGCAAAACTCTTTCGGCTCCTATACCGTCGTTTCCATAAACAACGGCGTTCGTTCCCTCCTTTGCCTTGAAATCGCCTAATTTAATCAGTCGCTCGATTGCACCGTCGAGCTTACCGTTGAGCTGCGCATTTAATTTATCCAGCCCTTTAGCATCTGAAAACAGCCCCACTGCAAGCAGGTCTGTTTTGCACTCGCTGAAATCGACCTTCCGCGTTTTTAGTTCGACATCAATAATCTCTTTCATCTTTTCTGACCTTTTTTTACTTTTGTTTATTTTTTGCTCGATATCGCAGATAGTTTTCGATAAATCCGTTGAGCTCTCCATCCAGCACCGCCTCCACATTGCCTGTCTGAAAGTTGGTTCGATGGTCCTTGACCATTTGATAAGGCTGCAGAACGTAGCTTCGTATCTGATTTCCCCAGGCGATCTCACCCTTATTGCCGTACAGTTTTGCAAGCTCGGCATCGCGTTTTTGCTGCTCGAGCATATACAATCTGGCCTTGAGCACCTTCATCGCCTGAGCCCTGTTTTTGTGCTGGCTTCTTTCGTTCTGGCACTGCACTACAATACCGGTCGGCTCGTGCGTAAGTCGTACCGCCGAGCTGGTTTTGTTCACATGCTGACCCCCGGCGCCGCGGGCGCGATAAAAATCAATCCGAAGGTCCTCTTCATTTACTTCAACATCGATATCTTCCTCAAATTCCGGAATGCAGTCCACCGCCGCAAAACTCGTATGCCGCCGTTTGTTCGCATCGAACGGGCTGATTCTTACGAGCCGATGCACTCCAATCTCGCAGGAGAGCTTGCCGAACGCAAAAGGCCCGCTGACTCGCAGTGTTATCGACCGAATTCCCGCCTCTTCTCCCGGCGTAATATCAAGCTCCTTGAATTTGTATTTGTTTGCCTCGAAGTACCGCGTGTACATCCTAAGCAGCATATTCGCCCAATCGCAGCTCTCTGTTCCTCCCGCCCCGGCGTGAATACTAAAGAAGCAGTTCTTCATATCTTCGGGTCTGGATAACAAGCCGGCTAATTCAATTTGTTCGCACCTCTTGACAAGTGCACCCAGGTCATCTTCTAATTGTCTGAGCTCCTCATCGTCAGATTCGGAAGCTGCTAATTCGAACAGCTCCTGAAGGTCTTGAGCCTCGCGTTGAATTTCTTCCACCGGCTCAATGACTGATTTTAGTGCGCTCAATTCGGATACCACAGACTGGGCTGAATCTGGATTGTCCCAGAATCCCTCTCTGGACATCCGGGCTTCCAGTTTTTGCAATTTGGATTTCTTATTGGACAAGTCAAAGCCAGTCCCGGATTTTCGCAACCCGGGCCGACAACTCTGATATTGCTGATTTTAATTCTATTGCTTCCATATCACTGTTTATTAGTCTCTGGTTTTCTTGTTTTAATTATAATTACTTGTTCTTATACCACATCGAAATGAGATTTGCAACACCCTGTATTATAATTGCTTAGGGATAGAGCTTGTAAAATAAGATTTGACAGGTGGTAATGGGAACTGTTATGTTACAAAGCAATTAACAGGTGCTTTGTTGCCCTGTGAAGCACCAGAGCCCGTAATGGGTTCAAAGACTGCAAAGAAGCCGACAGGATGCGTAGTCGTCTTATACGAAACTCGTCGAGCTTGTAAATGGAGTATTCACATTTGTTTCGAAGGAGAGCAGTTATGAAGTACACGTTAGTATTTGGAGCGTTGGTTATTTTTATGGCCGGTTGTGGATTGGCCCCGACAGCTTCGGTTGAAGACCAAAGCGAGGTACTGGCTAAGAAGGTGCTGATAGTAACCGGCATCGACCATCCTGCTCATGAATGGCAAAAGACGGCTCCAGCACTGGCTGAGGTTCTCGGCGAAGATATACGAATGAAGGTGGATGTGGTAGAACAGCCGGAATTCCTGGCAACGGACAAGGTGCACGACTACGATGTGATTGTGATTCATTTTATGAGTTGGGAAAAACCCACACCCGGCCAGGATGCCCGCGCGAACCTGCAGAAATTCGTTAATGATGGTAAGGGTCTGTTTGTTCTGCATTTCGGTTGTGGCGCATTTCGGGACTGGCCGGAATATCGCAATCTCGCCGGGCAGGTCTGGGACCCGAACCTCAGGGCGCACGACCCCAGAGGGCCATTCGGCGTGGACATTGTCAATAAGGAGCATCCCATTACGCGGGGGATGGCCTCTTTCCAGACGGAGGATGAGCTATACACCTGTCTTGCAGGCGACAGACCAATTGACCTGCTTGCGACCGCCCGCTCAAAGGTGGACGGCAGGGATTACCCGATGGCGTTTGTGTTTAAATATGGCAGGGGGCGGGTCTTTCATTGCGCCTTGGGCCACGATGTAAAAGCGATTGAGAATCCACCTGCTGCTGAGCTTTTGCGGCGAGGTTGCGCCTGGACAGCAAGGTTGACGCCGGTCTCAGCAGCCGCGAACTAATCGATTACTAAGAGATTCTAATTGGTGAGTATTTAATTAGTTCCTGTTGCGGAAACAGTATTTGTCATTCCCGCGGAAGCGGGAATCCAGTTTTTCGCTCTGGACCCCTGCTTTCGCAGGGGTGACATCGTCGATTTTCGTTTTC
>JABAOC010007787.1_pt1 | contig 18607 bp, 15 predicted proteins | sample 7062161 | NCBI WGS metagenome assembly JABAOC01 (sample SAMN14538625, study PRJNA623070) | marine sediment metagenome | biome: marine biome [ENVO:00000428]; feature: marine pelagic biome [ENVO:01000023]; material: deep marine sediment [ENVO:00002113] | place: India: Gulf of Khambhat ... | reverse complement strand
GTGGCGGGGCGACGCGCTTTACAATCGGGAGGCGGACTTTGACGATGACGGCTACATCGGTTCGGCGGATGCGGGAATTCTCAACGGGGCCTACGGCACCACCTACCCCTAGCCCCTCTTTCCCTCTTTTTTTCCAGGATTTCGAAGTGGCGAGAACAGAAGATACGACACGAACTAACTTCCATAACTCTTAAGTCGTCGAACACCTTAACATTAACCTCTGAGTATGCTTAGCGCTATAAGGTGAGCGGATGAGAAAGGACAAGAGAGTTCTTGGCATAGTGTTTCTCCTCGCGGTTCTGTTTAGCATCTCCTTAGTCTTCGGTCTCGGTGTTGTTGATATCTCAAAACTGGCGTCAACACCAGTAGAGCCGGCTTTGGGACCCACTACAGTGTTTGTGGATCCATGGCACGTATTAGATGATACTAAGCAAGCTGGTAGCTATGTCGAGATCCACATTAATATTTCCGATGTCTCAGATCTGTACGCTTGGCAGGTCAACATAACTTGGAACCCCGATGTTTTGAACTTCACGAGGATTGTTGCCTATGGTGATTTCCTTGCACGGACCAGTTCTCCCAACGGCACCTCGCGCATCTATGACTTCGTGTATGCGAGCAATGCTACAGGCTATGCCGCGATTGCTGAATCGATTCTAGGCGGGGACTATCCCGGCATCTCCGGCAATGGACGACTCGTAACGATTGAGTTTAATGTTGTGGGATACGGCTATACGGACTTGACCATAAGCACCAGCGGGAATCTTTCAACTACACTCCTCAACAGCGCACGTGGAAGCATAACAATAGACGCGACAGCAGACGGCTACTTTAGGAACCTGTATTACGGCGATATCGACGGCGACAAGTACGTTGGATCGGCTGACGCCAGCGTCCTGAACGGGGCGTATGGCACGTCGTGTGGTGATCCCCTCTACATACGAGAAGCGGACTTTGACGACGATTGCTACATCGGTTCGGTGGATGCGGGGGTCCTGGGTGGCGCTTACGGCACCACCTACCCCTAACCACCTGCAGAGCCGAACCCGTGGACCCGCCGCATGGACCCGTGCACGCATCAGTTGCAACTTTCTCTTTTCACTCCTTGTACGTGGGTCCGGGAGAGGCACGTTAAGAAGGCTTCGAGAACTTAGTTCCATAACTCTTAAATGAGCGAAACCTTTACAATACAGTTAGTTAATCGAGAAAGGAGAGAGACACAAGGAGAGGAATGCATGCAGAAAAAGTACTATCTATCAGTACTAACATTCGCTTTACTAATTGGAATGGCAGTAGCAACATTATCACCAGCGAAAGCGCACAGCGACGGCACCTCAAATGTCTACGTCTACATTGAACCCCATCCCATCCCAGGATCGCCAGCCGGTGTGCTCGTAAACGTATACATAGATGCGCCTGACGCGTGGGACAACACAGCAGACGGCATTGTCGGATGGGCCCTCAGCGTTAGAGTTGACCCTACCGTGCTAACAGTCCATCCCATTGGTGCTCGCAAAACACCTCCTACACAAGCTTCATTGACAGGACCCCCCCCTCCATACCCCGGGGGCTTCTTGGAAAACTATCTGGTGAGACATGGACACAACTATTATGATGATCTGTTTTGGATGTGGGTAGTCGACTATCCAACGGACTTCTACATTGGCACCTTAGACGACGCTACGGGCACAATTTTGGACGTATCTGAGATCATCAGAGGCTATGGCACGTTAGGACTCGGCGCAGGCGGCGGACCCTACAATCTATGCCAGCTACTCTTCGTAGACGCGGATGGGGATTCAACCACGGATCCTTCCGTAATCGACCTCTTCGGTCCCCCGCGCCCACTAGAAGACCCACCACTTAAGATCAACCCCATGTATCTGACAGTCGATGGGACATGGCATGAAACTGTTGTGACTGACGGCGCCTACATAGACGAAACCCCAGACAAAATGTACTTTGATGTTGGCGGTTCTAACTTCAATCCCGCAAGCCCGCTGTACACGGACTGGCACGAGCTGTACCCCACGTATTGCCAATGGTGGACCTTAGAGAGCTGGGAAGACAACAGTGGCGAGCCCGACGGTGTGCTCGACGAGTCCGATCAAATCGACTTAGTGCAGACCGATGGCAGCCAGATTGGAAAGGTCATCTGGGGCCACGTTGACTGGCTGAACCCAGATCCGGTCCCAGGCGATGGCATAGCCGACCTCATCATTACAGTGAAGCCCGAGGTTCCCGAGTATCCTCTAGGACTTGAATTGATCATGGCTTTCGCACTGATGACGCCTCTGATCTACCTATGGCGGCGCAAAAGGTGGTGAAGATGAAAACATCGAAGCTTCTACTCGTAACCGCCGTCATCTTCGGCCTCCTACTAGGAGGGATGCTCGTACTCCAGACACGAGCTAACACCCTACAAGCGGAGGCGAGCTGCGTTCCACCGCGCTATGCGCTAGAAGATCCCACGCCGGAATCGTTCCAAATCACCCTGAAGCTGCCTAAACCCTACAACCATGAAGACATCGACCCAAGCACCCTGCTCGTTGGCGGGGTAGCTTCCATGGAAGCAGAAGAGGGCTGGCCCAAGATCAAGAGGAACTATTTCAAGTTCAAGGTTGACGGCCAACAGTTGGTGTACTGGTGTATCCTACCACAGATATGGCACATGGCCCCAGCGCCCGCAACATGGGTGGACATCGACATCACCATAACGGGGCAACTCTATGACGGTACACCCTTCCAAGGAACCGTGACGCTGCCGATCAGGACCGAAGACACCGACCCCCCGCCACCACCCCCTTAACTTGAGTCCCCCTTTTTTTTTATTCACTACTTCCATTAGGCACGAGGATACCAAGTAATGTGATTGCACAACCCACGAAGACGGTAGGCGGTGTCATCTGAACATATTTCACCCTCGTACTGCATGCGCGCGGGCATGCGCATTAACCATCTTGTTACTGGTCCTGTGTTTCTGGATTCAGCTCCCACAAGTTGAAGCGACTGTCAGATTGGTACCTGGCAGTTATCAGACAATTCAAGCAGCTGTCGACGCCGCGGATCCAGGCGATACCATTGAAGTATCCGCGGGCACATACCGTGAGAGTGTGTGGATCGAGAAATCCCTGACAATTATCGGACAAGACGAGTCTACCACCCTCGTTGACGGTAGCAAGTCAGGCTATGCCCTCTGGCTGAACACGGACGGCGTCACAATCAGCGGTTTCACTATACGCGACTGTTCCAACTACGGGATAAATGCCTACTATTCAGGCGGTCATACAATAAGCGACAACACCTTTCTCGACAACGCTTACGGCGTGCATCTTACCAACACCCCTGGTGCCAGCAACGTGACGAACAACACGTTCTTGAACAACGCATTACGTGGCATCAACCTAGCCTTCTCAAGTGACAACACGATAAACAACAACTACATAGCGGATAGCACATATGGAATTAAGCTCAGTGGTGAGTCCCAGTCCAACCATATCACAAACAACGTCATCACCGGCACGTCCCACGGAATCTATATCGGCTACTCCTCAAGCAGCAGTGTCGCATACAACAGCATCACGAGCGAAACGACCAGTATAGTGTCCCTCTATTCTGACTACGTCGACATCCACAACAACACGGTCTCAGAAAGTGCCTACGGCATCGAGATCTACGGCTCCACCTACAACACGGTTTTCGGAAACACGGTGGTACAAAGCAGCTACGGGTTCTACCTGCTCTATGCTAACGACAACACGATCGACGGTAATCTGGTGTCGAACAACGATTGGGGTATCTATCTATATGATTCTGATAGGAACACCTTGGTTCAAAACAGCTTTGCCTTCAACGCGTACGGCCTCGACGTTGTCTCATACAGCACGAGCAACACAATCGCGTGGAACGACATTCTCAACAACACGCTGCAGATGCATCAGGATTCCACCAGCGGCGGGAATACATGGAACAAGATGACCGGCGGTACAGCCTACGGCAACCATTGGAGCAACTACACAGGTGACGACATAGACGATCCACCGGACGGCGTCGGAGACACCCTTCTTCCACATATGGGTGTTGACTACTATCCCCTGATCAACCCGTGGAACACCGTACACGATCCCGCAGTAGTCAGCGTTACAACTTCGGACACCGCAGTGTACCAAGGGCACATAGTAAACGTGACGGTTGTCGTCAGAAATGAGGGTACAGCCACCGAAACCTTCGACGTGACCGCCAAATACTTCAACCGTCCCATCGGAACCAAGCAAGTCACCAACCTGGCGCCCTTAAGAACTACAACGCTCGTCTTCCGCTGGAACACCACATCCATGCCCCTAGGGTTCCACTATGACATCAGCGCAGAGATCGAACTAATCATCGGTGAAACCGACAGTTTCGACAACACCTATGTCGACGGCGACGTGCACGTCAAAATCCCCGGCGATATCGATGGGGATAATATGGTTGGCTCAGCTGACGCGAGCGTATTCAACGGCGCCTACGGAACCAGTGAGGGCGACCCCCTCTACGTGCGAGCGGCCGACTTCAACCTCGACGGCTACATCGGCTCCGCTGACGCCGGCATCTTCAACAATAACTACGGAAAGACCTGCTAACGGCCTGCGTACACGCGCGAATTCAGCTAATTCCTTATAAAGATCTGCACCAAACTCAAATCCCGAGCAGCGATATGCCCGATACAAAAGGACTTCCAATCCTTCTCGCCGCAATGCTGATATCGCCCCTTCTTCTTTCACCAACCCACGTTCTCGTTTCAGCGCAACAAGAAATGATCCCCCAATGGACAGTCGACAATCCGCACCCATTCACCAACCTCGCAGTCTCCGCCGACGGAAAATGCATGGCGGTCTCAACCAACCAGACAAACACCCTGTACATGTTTCACGAAGACGAAGTGCACTGGACTGCGCCGGTCGACTCAGTCTCTGCCTTAGCAATGGCCGCCAACGGCGAATACATCGCGGTAGGCACCAAACACCAGTTTTACCTCTTCACCCAAGAGAATCCAACTCCACGAATAAGCTTCCAACTGGATGACGATCACGCGTTGGTCGCCATCTCAGCCAACGGAAACACCACCGCCGTGGGCGGCACGGCACTCCCGTACAATGATCCGAATGGCACCCGACTCTACCTCTTCAAGGACGATACCCCAACTCCCATCTGGAACACGACCCTGCCCGGCATCCTGGAGAGCCTCTCCATGACGGACGATGGCGCCTATTTTGTCGCGAGCACCAGCCACCCCGGCCGCCTGTACCTCTTCGCACGCGACGAAGCGACGCCCGTGTGGGTCTACCCGCTCGGAGAACGCAGCGGCGGCGCCAAAATATCACATGATGGCGGCTACATAGTGGTCGTGGGCGGCAACCAAACCAATGACACCGATCTGCGGATCTACCAATTCCAGCGCCAGACCGCGATTCCTCACTATATGAAGGTCATCTCGGACCTCCCCTCCTCCGCAGGGGTGTCGATCTCCGCCAACGGCTCCCTCTTCGCGATAAGCTATACTGCCAGCAATAGTCTCGTGTTTTTCAACCTGGATCTGCCCCCTTACGGCTATGGCCCTGGGAGCGTTCTAAAGACGACGCTACCCCACCGCAGGGTTTCTATGGCCATGTCATCCGATGGCCGCCACATCATCGTGGGCACCGTCAAAGGAATTTTCGTATACGAATACTCAGACCGTCAATTGCATCTGAGCAAGCACTATACGACGAGCAGCCCTTTCATCCGCGACGTGGCCTCGTCTGCCAATGGGCAATTCATCATCGCGATTGCCACAGCCCACGACAACAACGAATATTCAACAATCCATCTGTTCGACAACTTCCAAGGGTCTCACCTCACGCCATTGGCACCGTGGGTTCCGCTCGCGATCCTAATGATTACCGCAACAGCCGTATCAGCAGCAACCGCATATGTTCTTAGCCGCCGACACCGTCGCGAACCGCATACAACGCCGACGAAACGTTCCGACGGGAAGTAATTATCTTCTAGAAGTAAGCAGACTGTAAACTTAAGAACGTGCCTGTCCTAATACTAGCATGCGTGCCCATAGAAAGGTTATAATTACTGCGATCTACACAACAAGGTAGAGAAAGGAGAACCTAGCATTGAAAAGGCAAATCGTCTCCAGCTTGATCCTAATCCTGATTTTAGCGGTTACGTCAACGCTGATGTATGGCATATCCCTGGCAGACGCCGATGTTGAGACCGGGGAGAACCATGACGACATGGGATATGGTGAACAGGTAATAATCGTCGAGCACAGAATCTCCGCTCGCGAACTTGAAAGGTTGAAACAGAAATTCGGGGTCTTTGAAGAAGGCAGAGACTACAATCCGACGATTAACGGTTATGGAACGGGGTTGCGTCCACCGACCGAAGCGGAGTGGACGGAGATCGCGGACAAGTCGTATTCCGTCGAGCAGATCCTGCTGAATCAGCCAGCGCAGCCGCCGCCGTCTAGTGTCGATCACACCGATACGATGTGGTTCCCGCCGATCGGGGACCAAGACGGGGAAGGGTCGTGCACGGCGTGGGCCGTGGGATACTATATGAAGACGTTTCAAGAAGCCAAAGAACATGACTGGAATCTCACGGAGGCGGAATGGATCGGCGGCTACACGGGCGAGCCGACTCCCGCCTATCAAGATCGGATCATGAGCCCCGACTTCGTCTACCATCTCGTCAACGACGGCGTCGATGAGGGCTCCGCGTTCTACGATGCCATCATGGCCGTGCGCGAAATCGGATGTAGCTCGTGGGCGACGATGCCCTACGATCCCGTGGATCATGCGAGCTGGCCTCCAGAAGCGGCGTGGCGCGAAGCCCCCTTGTATCGCGGTAACAGCACCGGCTTTGAATCCATGTTGCTGGCAACCGATGACAACATAACGAGTCTCAAAAACTGGCTCGCCTCCGAGCACCTTGCGGTCATCGGGGTGGATGGCAACCAGTATGATAATTTTCCAACAGGCCTCGACGAATGGACCTTGGACAACTATGTGGAACCCATAATCCTGAATCACGCGAACACCATCGTGGGCTACGATGACGACTACATCTACATGGAAGAAGGCGAATGGCGGTCCGGCGCCTTCAAAATCGCCAATTCGTGGGGTGAAGGCGGCTGGGAGGACATCACAGATGGGTGTTACTGGATCTCCTACGAAGCCATGAAACAACGGGTTGAGTATGCCATGTTCTACCGAGACCGCATCGCTTACGATCCGCAGGTGCTGGCCGTCTTCAATCTGGATCACACCATGCGGGCGGAATGCAACATTTCGATCGGCATGGGCAACACCACTACGCCGCTCACAACGAAATCGTTCAGCAACTGGACGAACGGCGGCGAGCAACCCTTCTGCTCCAACAATGTCGTACTCGACGTCACCGAGTTCCACGAGGGGCTCTCCACCGTGATCGACCAACCCTTCTTCCTCCAAGTATACGACCAAGCGGCTTTCCCGCCCCACAGTGGCACCCACTACTGGTACTCCGACGGCATAACATGGTCCTGGTTCCGCCTCAACCAAACCTTCACCATCCCGGTCACAGGCGCCACACTGAATTTCTGGACCTACTACGAGATCGAAGCCGACTATGACTACGGCTACGTCGAAGTCCATGATTTAGACGCCGACCAATGGTACACGCTGAATGGCACCCGAACAATCTCCACGCTCCCCGCCCAACAGGACAATCCCAATACCCCCAGCCAATTCGAACCCCGCGCCTACTTCTTCATGAAGCGCTGGCACGCCTTCACCGGCGTCAGTGGCCCCATGTACGAAGAAACGATGGACCTCACGCCCTTTGCCGACCACACCATCGAACTGTACTTCACGTACTGGACGGACGGCTTTGAACTTGAACACGGCTGGTACGTGGACGACATCGCCATCCCCGAAATTGGCTTCTTCGACGATGTCGAAAGCGGCCCCACCGGCTGGACCTACAACGGCTGGGACATCACCACGATTCCCCCCTCCGCTGATGGAGAAGTGCTCGCCTTCGCCATTGAACACTACAACAGCTACCTCGCCGACTCCCTCAAGGCCAACGCGTCATCCTACGACGTCCCACTGAACACGACCAATCTCGAGGACGTCTACGCGTTCACCATCGCTGGCGACGTTGACGGCGACAGATATGTAGGCTCCGCAGACGCGGGCGTCCTCAACGGTGCCTATGGCTCGTGGGACGGCGAACTCCTCTACGTCGCCGAAACCGACTTTGACGAGGACGGCTACATCGGCTCCGCCGACGCAAGCATCCTTAATGGAAACTACGGAAAAAGTTGCTAATTATACAGACGCTACACTGAATTCTATGCAACAGCCGATGAAAGTGTGTTATATAACAATGTGAAGTAACCTTTAATAGACCTCTTTCGGAAGAAATTACTGAGGTTCCCATCTTTTCGCGTGTGTTGGGGAGCCCAGCTGAAAAGAGTGAGAGGAGAAGCGACACCGTTTGCTGACGAGACAGCGTCTTGCCAAGGTGAAGACTCGAGCGCTGAGGCAGAGAATCTGGTTCAAGACCCTTTCCAGACTGGAAAGAGGCATTCTCGACTTGACCATCAGATGTGTAGAGCGCGTCCAGAGCAATGTCTTGTCCAGAACGATTCTGGAAATCGTCAGAAAGGTGTTGAAGCGGCTGAAAGAAGGTTTTGTGACGCGAGCTGAACGAACTGGCTGCGGAATTGCTGAGAAACTCTGCACCTTAGGCGAAAGCTGGGGAAACAGCGAATGCGCTGCTTGGAAACTCGATAAGAGTTATGTAAGGTTTCTTGGCGTCAACGCGCTCAACATGTAAAAGCCTAAGGGTTCAAAGGAAAGGAAAACACCATGATCATCGCCGGTATCCCCGCCTACAACGAGGAAAAGACAATCGCTCGAGTTGTCTTGTCCGCCCAGAAATACGCAGACCTAGTTGTGGTCTGCGATGACGGATCCGACGACTTCACTGCGGACATTGCGCAAAGAATGGGCGCCACTGTAATACGACACGAACAGAACATGGGATATGGGGCTGCCATTCAAACACTCTTCGCCAAAGCCCGAGAGCTAAACGCCGACCTGTTACTGACGATAGATGCTGACGGGCAACACGTACCCAAAGAGATACCACGCCTCATCCAGCCGATTCTAGAGGACAAAGCCGACATCGTCATCGGGTCAAGACTCCTCGAGAAAAACAGCAAGATGCCCCGGTATCGACGTCTCGGAATCAAAGTGCTCACAAAGATGACTAACAACTCCGGACACAAAGGTGCCATCACCGACGCGCAATCTGGGTTTCGTGCCTACAACCGCAAAGCCATCGCAGGTCTAACCCCTGACGAGACGGGCATGGGCGTCAGCGCCGAGATCTTGTTAATGGCCAAAGAGCGCGGATTGGTGGTCACCGAGGTCCCCACAGCAGTGCGGTATGCCGGCTTAGAAACGTCAACTCACAACCCATTCAGACACGGACTCGCCGTGATATCAACGATCATTCGACTAGTCGTGGAAGAACGGCCCCTAACGTATTTGGGCGTTCCAGGCGCCCTGTTACTCAGCGTCGGGTTCATCTTTGGATTGTGGATGCTCCAGATATACGCCACAACAAGGCGCATCGTGACAAACATCGCCTTGGTGTCCTTCACGTTTCTACTAATCGGCGCATTCGTGGTCTTCACCGCCATAACACTCTTCGCTATATTGAGACTGACCAAAAAACTGACGAATACCCGCGGCTGAGACGCAAGGTCCGTACGGGACAATGAAAGTTTTAGTGATCTCGCAGTATTTCCCCCCAGATGCAGGCGGCGGCAGCACCCGAGCTTCCAACGCCGTCATCGGTCTGCGTCAGAGAGGATGTGACGTGCGGGTCATTTCGGCGTTTCCGCATTATCCGCATGGGCGAGTTCCTCCGAGGTACAGAGGGAAAGCATTAGAATCTCAAAATGTGCACGGCATCAAGCTTATTCGCGTCTGGATACCCGCGTTGCCTCATGATAGTGTTCTACACCGAGTCATCCTACACCTCTCCTTCGCAGTATCCTCCCTGTTTGCGGCACCCTTTATCGGTCAAGTTGACGTGATCTGGGCAGCGAATCCGAACCTCTTCTCTATATTCCCGGCGTTGATTTACAGTTTGATCGAACGACGCCCCATCATCCGTAACGTCGATGATTTATGGCCCGAAGTCTTCTACGATTTGGGTCTGGTGAAGTCCAAACTCCTCAGATATGTGCTAGATTCTCTCGCTTGGTTATCCTACGCCGTAGCGGCTGCAATAACGCCAATCAGCCCCGGATACAAACGCCAGATTGTGAAAAAATACAAGATAAATGGCGAGAAGATTCACGTGGTCGAAGTCGGCGTGAAAAACACGATAAAACCGACGGCTTTCCCGTCAAAGGCGACAAAGGACACTTTCGTGCTCATGTATTCGGGCGCCCTCGGCGTGGGATACGATTTCGAAATCGTGCTGAAAGCCGCGCATAGCCTCTTGAATCATGACGACATCGCCTTCGTAATAAGAGGAATGGGCGAACGGGAACCCAAAATACGCCGCATCAAAGAACGCTTGAAACTCCGCAACGTCAGTATAGATACCCGCTACCTGCCAAGGCCCCAGTTGCTCGCACTGCTCAGCTCGGCGGACGCATTCCTGCTCCCGATGAAGGGCGCCAAAGCGGTAGAAGAAGGGCTTCCCACAAAGATATTTGAATACCAAGCCTTAGGCAAGCCGATAATCTGCAGTTCGCGAGGCGAACCCGCTGCCTACATCACCTCCACCAAGTCGGGCATCGTCGTGGAACCAGGCGACTACGAGGCTTTCACCACTGCAATCCTCACGCTGTATGAAGACAGGAAGCTCGCATTGAAGCTTGGGACGAATGGGTACCGAAACGCTTCCGAAAATCTGACAACGGCGCGAATCGGTGAACGATTGCATGCAGCTCTCTTGGCGGGCGCGCAAAGGTGATCGCAATCCCAGAAAGTATTATTTGCAACCAACGCACCTTAACGATTTCTAACAAGTTGCGCTTCAACATCTATACATGAGGTAAAGAAGATGGCATCGTGGCAAGACAAGAAAGTCTTAATCACCGGCGGAGCCGGGTTCCTCGGATCCGAAGTCACCAAGCAGCTTTGCGAGCAGAAGGCCGACGTCACGGTCTTGGACGATTTCTCCTCCGGAAAAATGGAATACATCAGCAACCTGAATGACCTGCAAGTCGTGAAGAGTGACCTCTGTGATAAGAAGACCGTGGCGAAGACGTTCAAAGACCAAGAACTAGTCATCCATTTAGCCGCTCTGCCCTTCATACCGGATTGCTACTACTATCCTGAGGAGTTTTTCCGGGTCAACGCTATGGGCACCGTCAACCTCATGTTAGAATCCACCCAATCCGAAACGGTCGAACGGTTCGTTCACATATCGTCAAGCGAAGTCTATGGTACGGCGAAATACGTGCCGATGGACGAAGATCATCCGACCCTTCCCCACTCAACCTACGCCGTCAGCAAACTTGCGGGCGAACGCGCGATCTTCACCATGCACAAAGAACATGATTTTCCCGCCGTGATCATCCGACCCTTCAACTCGTACGGCCCCCACGTTACACAGCCCTACATCATACCGGAGATTGCCCTGCAGCTGCTAGCCAAGAACAATCCGCTCAAGTTAGGGAATATCGAAAGCTCCCGAGATTTCACATACGTCGAAGATACCGCCCGAGCCATCATTATGGCCTCCACGAACAAAAATGCCATTGGCGAGACCCTAAACATCGGAAGTGGCCGCGACGTAAAAATCCGAGATCTCGCCCTCTTGATGGCCAAGCTTCTGGGACAGCAGGTCACGATCAAAACCGACTCCACTCGTTTTCGCCCGTTCGACGTCAACCGGCTCTACTGCAATGCTGACAAGGCGAAGAAGCTACTCGGATGGGCCCCCAAAATCTCCTTGGAAGACGGCTTGCGAAAGACAATCGACTGGATCACCAACAACCCGGTGAAGTTTACCGCCCCCTTCAAAGGGTGGCCCAAATCCTACTACAGGAGGACCTAGCCCATCTACCACGGAAAAAACGTGCTCGTCACCGGGGGAACCGGGCTCATTGGTTCCCATCTCGTCGAGCTCTTGCTCGAGCGTGGCGCACACGTCCGCACCGTGGTACACTCCCGCGACCCCCCAATCACGCTGGAAGATGTCGAGCTCGTGCGAGGCGACTTAACGAAATGGGAGGCGTGCAAAGCCGCGGTCGCCGGCGTCCAATACGTGTTCCACTTGGCCGCTTTTGTCGGGGGCGTGGGACGAAACGTGGCCCATCCCGCGGGCATGTTCACCCCCAACATACTCATGAACACCCAGATCCTTGAGGCAGCGCGCCTCGAAGGTGTGGAGCGATACCTCTACACCAGCAGCGCCTGCATCTACCCCGGAAACTTGGAGTACTTCGTCGAAGAGAAAGGGTGGGACGCCCCTCCTGCACAATCAAACGCGTCCTATGGCTGGGTAAAACGCATGGGTGAATTTCAGGCGCAAGCATATTCGGAAGAGTACGGCATGAAGATCGCCATTGTCCGGCCGACGAACGCCTACGGGCCGAGAGACAACTTCGACTTGAAAACGTCCCACGTGATCCCCGCGCTCATACGCAAAGCCATCGAACGCCACGATCCCTTTACGATCTGGGGCACCGGGGAATCCACCCGCGACCTCATCCACGCCAAAGACATCGCACAGGGCATGCTCCTCGCCTTGGAGAAATACACCGTGGCCGATCCGATTAACCTCGCAACGGGAAGAAGCATCAAGATCAAAGATCTAGCCCGTATGATCCTGAAACTAACAGGGTATGAAGACGCCAACGTCGTCTTCGACGAAAACAATCCCACGGGGCAGCTCATCCGGCGAGTGAGCACCGCGAAAGCTAAAGAGAAACTCGGTTTCATCGCCCAAATCTCACTTGAAGAGGGTTTAGATGAAACCATCAATTGGTACAGAACGAACAGAGGAAAGACGAGCAACTAGATAATGAAAGATGACCTTTCGTTCGACGTGATTCGCAGAAATGGTAGAGACTGTCTCAGACTCGTTGGGCACAACGTGAAAGAAAGGTTGCTTGCATGCTGATTAGCTGCGCCGGATGAAATGATGAATCGACCGAAGCATATTTTTCTCATAACAGTTGATTGCTTGAGGGCAGACTTCGTGGGCAGCATCGGTGGGAAGTCAGATTTCACACCTTGCATCGACAAGTTCTCAAAGGATTCTGTAGTCTTTACTCGAGCCTTTGCTAACGGGCCAGGCACCAACCAGTCGTTTCCAGCAATTTTAACCTCGACATACTTCCTTATGCATGGAATGCGCCTACTTTCGCATTCTGCGACATTGGCAGAAGTTCTGAACAATAGCGGGTTCAAAACAGTTGCTTTTCATTCTAATCCGTTCTTGTCGAGAAGCCTGGGATGGGCTCGCGGATTCGAGGAATTTTACGATTTTATGGGCGTTCTTCAAAGCCCCTCAGCATTCGTCACTCGACAGAAAAGCCGAGGTTCTTTGAGTAGACTGATGAAAGTGTTATCGACTGTCTCAAGGGCAAGTCGAAGTACCGCCGTTCAGAGTTTGCTGAAGAAGATCTACTACCGATCCGCTGGTTTTGCAGTGCCTTATCTGGAAGGAGAAGAGCTGAATAGACAGGTTTTCAGATGGATAGAGAAAAGCAGTAGTAAGCAGTTCTTTCTCTGGATGCACTATATGGATCCTCACTATCCCTACATTCCTCCGGAGCCTTATCTCTCGGATTTCCCAAGCCGCCAAGAAGCTTTTGCTTTCAATTTGTCTGTAGGTGACGAGAACCCCTCCAAAGAGAATCTTCCAGTCTTGTGGAACTTGTACTGCGACGAAGTGAAATATGTCGATGCATGCATCGGTCATCTTCTCGAATATCTAGAGGATGAAGGGTTTTCAGAGAATTCTTTGATTTTGCTGTTGGCCGATCATGGTCATGCTTTTATGGAGCACGGCAGATTTGGCCACGCCTATGACATACTATACAACGAGGTACTCCATGTCCCGTTGATACTGTACGGACTTGAGCATTCCGGAAGCTTAGAAGCCAATGTTCAGCTTTTAGATGTACCGCCAACTATAGCTGAATTAGTTGGTGTAAAAAGGCCCCCTCCGAGTTTCAGAGGTGAAAGTCTGATCCCCATAATAGAGAAGGGGAAATCGGAAACCCCCATATTCTCTGAGAGCGCGAAGCCAGATCTGATAAACCTGAGATACGACAAGAGCAAAAAAGCGATCTCTTGTATAGTTGGCAGATGGAAACTCATAATCAACAAAATGCTCAATTCAGTAGAATTTTATGATATTGAGAAGGACTTTGACGAGAAAGCCAACAATGCTCCAACTGAAACGAGCAAAGTCAGAGAGTTGAAACGACTAATACAGAAACATTTTCTCCAGGAAAAAATCCTGCATACACGCCATAAGATCGCGTATAAAGGCGAATAATTGTGTTCAACCCAGTTCTACTTGGTGAAGAAACCGAAATCGCCTTCATAATGAAGAACAATAGATCTGTCGGATTGAGAATTCTATAGGACTCTTCATAGGATGGAAAAGCTGAGTATAGGCCTGCAAAAATACTATCGGCGACATCTCTTTTTTCCAAATGAAAGAAGACTGCGAGATCTCGTGGTCTCTCACCTGAAAGGGACTTCCATATTGGATGCGGGCTGTGGGAACGGATGGTTGTCCGTTTGTGCATGGGAAGAAGGGTTCGATGTTCACTCTTTGGATGTAGCCGAAAGCGAGGTGAGAGAGAGTCTATTCTTGTTCAAGCGAAGAGATGCTTCAATAAGATTGTCAAAGGCTTCAATTCTGAGTCTGCCCTTTATTGATTCGTCCTTCGATTCGGTGATATGTATAAACGTACTTGAACATATTCCTGATGCCAAACTGGCATTTCTTGAGATAAGTAGAATTCTAAGAAGAAAGGGACGATTAATCGTAGTCGTTCCGAATGGGCTTACTTTTGGGCTTTTCTATGACAGATTCATCCACAGACTTATCTCCAATAGAATAATGCTTTCACGGGCACACAAAGTGACATTTTCTCTAGCAGATGACGAAATTTCGTTGTTGAAACTCGGAGAGAAGGAGCGTATTGGGCATCATAGGCAATTTACCCTCTCGGGTATCCGTAGAATGCTAGCTAGCTATGGCTTCAGAATCGTTGGCTTGGGTAACTGGAGGTTCCTTTCTCCATACTTAAGGTCATTCACGGCGTTGCTAGGCAGGGGACCACTGACTGTCTTTGAAAGCTTAGATAGCAAGATTGCGGACTATATTCCATCAAATCTGGCTTCAGAATGGGTTATCGCGTGCGAAAAGATTTCGTGAATGCCATTCGATGATCCATGCTGATAGGACGGTGCAAAACTATGACTAGGTTGAGAATCGCAGTGGTTCAAGGGATGTGCAGACCCTATCGAGCCCACTTCTTTGAGGAATTGGCCAAAACTGAGGGCATGGACTTTGTCTTCTTGTTAGGCAAAGCCCCCAACTACATGACTCACGCAGCGTTTGTCAAGCCTGAAGACATTGCCATTTTCAAGTTTCACTATGAATTTCTACCTTCAATTTCGTATCAAGGAAAAATCCCTACCGAACCCTTCCACTGGAAACGATCTCTGAAATTCTATCCGACCCTATTGTTTCGGATATTGAGAGAAAGATACGATGTCATAATCACTGAGAGTGGACTCTACATGGACTTGGTGCCACTCCTACTCGGGTGCAAAGCAACGAAGACACCGTTGATCATTTGGAACGGAGGCAACCTAAGAGATAACGCTCCCAAGTCTGCAGATCCGCTAATCAACAAAATTGTCTACATGATGGTAAGTTTTGTCCACCGGCGATGTGATGCCGCGATTGCCTATGGTAAAGGATCCAGAGAGTTCCTTACTTTTCTTGGAGTGAACCCCAACAAAATCTTCATCGCGACAAACACTGTTGACAACTTTTTCTTCGACGAAATCCCCCGAAATAACAGTGATAAAGTGGAAATGCTGCGGAAGCAACTAGGCTTCGAGAACAAGAACGTCGTATTGTACGTGGGCTCGCTTGAACTCAGAAAGAGGTTAGAGCTTCTAATCACTGCCTTTGAGCGAATCAAGGCAAAACTCCCTAACACGGCTCTTCTGCTATTAGGCGATGGCCCCGACATGAACCGACTAGTTGAGCTATGCAACAAGAAGGGGTTAACCGATAGCGTGAAGTTCGTAGGAAAAGTGGACTACTACACAGTGCCGTACTACTACGCGCTTTCTGACGTATTTGTTCTCCCTTCTCAGGGGGGAATCACCGTAATGGAAGCGATGGCAAGTGGCAAACCCGTGATCGTCTCCGAAGAATGCAATGCCCTCTATTCGGTACCCGGCGTCGTCAGATCCGGAGAGAACGGATTCATTGTGAAGAAAGGGGATTCCCGGGCGATTGAAAAGCATCTGCACCAGTTGCTCACCAATGCGGACTTGGCTGCGGAAATGGGAAAGCGGTCAAAAGAACTATCACGAAGCCTATTTTCGATAGAGAAGATGATCCAAGGGTTCGTTGAAGCGATTAAATTCACCACAAGGCGAAGCTAAACATCTTAGATAATATTTGGTCGCGCAGTCAATCAATAATGCCGAAACGTTATTAGAATAGAAACAAAGACTGATTCAGGAATCTCGGAGAGCTATCATATGTCCAAAAGAATCGTGAGCGTTTCCTTAATCTCTTTGTTGATAGGAGCCATCATGGGCGGCGGAGTAATCTACTGGGTATTGTCTGGAAGCGTAGCTGGAGACTTCACCCCTCCTGACGTATATTTAGACGCTATCCCAGCAACCTCAACCTACGTAATTCGCAATGATGGCACATATACCTACGCCATCAATTGGAATGGCAAAATCGACTTCCACGGCGAAAATGCAGGGACAATCATCAATCAAGCCATAAACGCGAGTGGAACCCGCAAGATTTTCTTCAAAGCCGCTGTGTATGACATCGGAACCCCCATAATCGCACAGAGTAACCTAGAAATCGATGCAGAACCCCTTACTGAGATTCGAAGAACCACAGACAACGACTACTTGCTCAAAATAGAATCAGAGACGAACGTGCTAGTGCAAAATCTTGTCTTTGATGGAGCAAATCTCATAACTTCATCATCAAGAGAGTACTGTGGACTGATTTACATCAAAGACTCTTCACGGATCACTTTGGACAATCTTGAAGTCAAGAACCAAGGGCAGACAGTGGGTGGAAGACCGCCAAGTGGCATTTTTGTTGCAGCGAGCAATGACATCCGTGTCTACAATTCTCATATTCACGACAACCAAGGCAGCGGGATACATGTTGGACAGGCAACACTATCTGACAAGCCTTACAACATCTGTATCCAAAGTAATACTATAAACGACAATACACTGCAATATGTGCCTGGCGTTTTCGGTGCAATAGTATTAACAAACGTGCAAAACTCCACGATTGCTTTCAACAAAATACGACGAGCAACGTGGGGGCTCGAATGTATCGGCGCAAACTTCAAATGGAACACAATTATCGGCAACGAAATAATAGGAAGCGCTGACCCAAGCGTAGTTGATGAAGACGGCATCGAAATCTATACCGAAGGTGCAACTGGAAATACAGTCATCGGAAACACCTTGGCGCATTGGGGAAGCGATTATGCAGAAATAGGGTCAGCCATTCAAATCGGCGAATTTTACAAGGATTATACTGAAGATGGGGTCAGTCGACATGAAGTGTCAGGAAACACCATCACCTTGACTAGCAAGGGCCGGGGAATCACGATTAATGGTAAGTACAACACTGTCACCGGGAACAGCATAGAAAGAGGAGACGCGGATGAAGACGCAATAGGAATTATGGAAGAAGGCGTCTCTGACTACAACAAAATAATGAACAACGANNGGCTACAAGACAGAGGCTTGGGGGTTAGCGATGGTTACAGGTTCTTCAAACGGAGTTTGGGTTGCACATGGCTTGGTTCGGACTCCTCGAGTTGGATTCCCTCAGGTGACTGCGCGGCAAAGTGGACAAGGAAGCTATTGGGTTGAATCCAAGAACTCTACTCATTTCTACATCAAATTCGACAATCAACCGAATGCCGCAAACTGGGGTTTCGAGTGGTATGCAGAAGCGTGAACGCGCAATTCTAACGTCTGCGCGCGCCACACGGGTATATGGTGACGATCATGTTGAACCAACATCAACCTNNAACATCAACCTACGCAAATGGAACGCCGACACTGAGTTGTGAAATATTCACCAAGAGATTGACGTTTACACCAGACACGCGCACTGGGCTGCCAAGCTGCAGCCCTGAAGCTGACATGGGCAGTGATTGCGGGATTGATGTTGGAGACCTTAGCTTATTGGCAAGAAACTGCGGAAGAATCAATGGATTATAGCGATCAGAATCGTTGCCGGTAGGAATTGATGCGAACCAATACACGTCTAGCATATCTAGGCAATCTGTCAAGTC
>JABAOC010006817.1_pt6 | contig 18612 bp, 19 predicted proteins | sample 7062161 | NCBI WGS metagenome assembly JABAOC01 (sample SAMN14538625, study PRJNA623070) | marine sediment metagenome | biome: marine biome [ENVO:00000428]; feature: marine pelagic biome [ENVO:01000023]; material: deep marine sediment [ENVO:00002113] | place: India: Gulf of Khambhat ... | reverse complement strand
ACCTGCTAAATCTCTGGCAGGCGAAAATAATAATCCGGTTTTGAGATGAGCCATCGTGACTGTGACGTTTGCTTTTACACAGGCACCATGAATTGCGCCCGTATCTGTTTCCATACCTGAAGGAAGATCGACTGAAACAATCGGTGCATCCAGTTGATTCATAAAATTAATAAGCTCTCCCAAAAATCCAATAACAGATCCCGTAACACCAGTGCCCAATAAAGCATCAACTACAAGATCAATTCGGGAAAAAGCTGGAATCTGTTCTAATGAAAAAATCTCACTAATATTTAATCCCATGGTTTCTAGAATTTTTAAATTGATGAGCGCATCTCCCTTAATCGTCTCCTTCTTACCAGCCAAAAACACAGCAACATTCGCACCTCGATTATAGAGATGACGGGCAATTACATAACCATCGCCGCCGTTATTTCCTTTACCACAAAAAATGACAATCTGCTTGTCAAAAACATCTCCTAAGAATCGTTCAATCTCTTCTACGACACCTCGTCCTGCATTTTCCATGAGAACAACACCAGGAATTTCCACCTCATCGATAGTCACTCGATCTATCTGAGACATTTCAGAGGCATTTAGTACAATTTTCATACTTGAATCTCCATTATGAAAATTTTGTCTCTTCAAATAACCTTCTTACTATTTCAAAAGATTTAAATTTCTAAACACATTCTAATACATTCAAAACAATATGTCTTAAATCACTAAAGCTTATAAAATAATATTATTTTTTTTTATATTCAACCATTTTCTCCTTGATTGTTTAATTTTTTTGATGTAATTTTTAAGCTAATTATGTCAATTACAAAGGTCTATCGAATTTTACATGTCTGAAGAAATTTCTGACATCGAACTGATCAATCGTGCATTAACTGGCGATCAGCAGGCCTACCGGGAAATTTTGACAAGATATCGGTCTCCTTTATACAACCTTCTTTATCGAATGGTGCGTAACAAGATGGAAACCGAGGATCTCGTACAGGAAGCTTTCATCAAGGCATTTGCCTCGTTATCCACTTTTAACGACGAATATGCGTTTTCAACGTGGTTATATAAGATCGCTATTAATAATTGTATTGACCATTTTCGAAAAAAGCGACTCAAGACCTATTCGTTAGATAAACCGATTGATTCAAAAGACGGCGAAATCAGGCGTGAATTTCCAGACCCCACTTATCAACCAGATAATACTTTGCTCTCAAAAGAAAAAGACAAACTTATCGAAGAAGCCATCCAGAAACTTCCCGAAAAATATCGCATCTCTATAATACTTCGCCATAATGAAGATAAATCTTATGAGGAAATCAGCCAGATATTGAATATACCGTTGGGTACGGTTAAGGCCCGAATATTTCGCGCTCGCGAAATGTTGAAAAAACAATTAAAAAATAAGCTGTTCCTCTGATTAACAATGAATTGAAGCTTGCATATCAAAATTTGTGACCAGTTGTTGAAAATTAAATTAAAGGAATGTCGGAATAAGGGAATCATTCTTTAATGAATGCCCCCCGAGAGTCAAACTTGGAGCTCGTCTTATAGAATTAATGGCTGACAATATTAACTGAATTGTACTTGACGTTAGTGGTGGTAAGGCGATTGCTCTGGCGATCAAACTGGCGAGAGGTTTTACAGAAAAAAGTGATATCATCTCCGCTTTCGGAGGCTATCATGGTCATACTGGCTTTGCCCTGGGGGCAGGGGATGAGCGATTTAGTAACCCTTTTGAACCTCAGGCTCCAAGATTTACCCAGGTAAAGTTTAATGATTTGAATGCCCTGGAAAAGGTCATGAATTCTCAAACGGCGACTGTATTTTTTAAAACCATGCCTGCTACATTGGGTATCTATGTCCCTGATGATGCTTATTTTTTAAAGATCAGGCAACTTTGTTATAAGTTCGGCGCTTTACTCATCATTGATAAAGTCCAAACATGTTTGGGCAGAACTGGAAAACTATGGGTATTTGAAATCATCCTTTTAATGAAATCCTTTTTCTAGTTATGAATTCGAAATGAACATTTCCTCTTCATTTTTCATTATCCCCAATTCACTATTTGCTTTTTACTATTTACTTTTCCCCCTATTCACTTTTCACTTTTAACTATTCACTATTTACTTTTCCCTTGCTGATATACACCAGCCTCCTTCAAACTCTTCTCCACAATCATCCGAATCGAATCCGCATTCATAATAGGAATATGTTGCAGCGCTTCAAGATTCTTCAAAGACTCTAAAGATTTTAGCGCTTCTAAGCCTTGCAATGCTTTAAGATGTTCCTGTTCCTTTAAATATCTCAGCGATTCCAACTCCTGTCGTCTGTGCTCCATTTCCTTTTGCATTTCTTCCTGGAAATTTTTCCGCCAGACGATAATGCGTTCCTGTTCCAGTTCTCGCATCTCTTTCTGCAATCGTCGGTACTCTTTCTGATCCAATTGATGTTTTAAATTAGCATCGATAGCGATCCTCAAACCATCGTCGACACGATATTTCATCCAAATATGTGGTTGTTGAAATTTCATGTGCTGCTCTTTCAGGGCTTTATGCGCCTCGATATTGAATTCGTAAGCAGACCTAATTCGTTCTCCCAGATTTTTCCATTCTTCTGGCGGGATAACTTTGGGAAGTTCTGGCGGTTTCGGAGTTACGAAAACGAATTGTGGTGTTTTGGATTTCTTTTCTATTTCAGGCGTTTTGAAGGTATCCATATCGACCTGCTCAATTCTGACTGGCTCTGCAAGTGATAATTTCAAAATTGCTTCGGCTTCCTTTGGCGTGATAACAGTATCGACATTACTTAGATTCAATATCGTTGCTGCAACATGCTCAATCTTCTCAGGCGTCACCTCTTTCTTTTTCGCCTTTTCAAAGAAATCTGCATAAAGTTCCTCGACTGGTTTCTTATCCGGTGTATCTGGAACCATTGCCATGAGCTTTTCCCCTAACAATCCAAGGGAATATTCTAATACATCCTGCTTGGATTCTTTATCGATGAAAACCAGCCAGAATATCGCTGCCGTAATAATGATTGTAACCAAAAAGAATCCAACATTTTTTAACGCCTTCCACATTTTACGATCCTCCTTATACTCATTTCGGATTTGAAAATTTAGCGATGATTATTCCTTTAATTATTAAGTATTAATTGATATTAAAATCTTAAACCTCAATGGATATTCTAAAACTTATTATCTTTTGATTTAACTGACTCTAAATCATTTACTTTGTTTAAATCGTTCCTTCACTAAATTAACAATTAAAATTAGTTTTTTTCAAAAATAATTTGGTTATATTTATCCGCTAAAGGACAGACATCAGTTTTCAACTTTTTTGAAAATTAGTCGCGATTTTTCACAGGATAAATATAGTTCTCTCCCATTTTAATCTGCTTTACTTTTCCATCCGATCCCATTTCAAAAACAAACAGCTCGCCATTTCCATTTTCGCCTGTCATTCGAAATGTGTGCTCACCCTCTGGCGTTAGTTGGATAATTGACGCGGTTGGATTATCCTCTGGAGGATAATCGAATCCATATAAAACTAATTCTTTATTTAAGATCATCACCTCATATTCCCAGTCAGTTGGATCGCTATATTTGCCCACATATCTTTTCCATTCTGGATTAAATTCTACTACTTTTTTGAGCATTGCAACTGCTTTTTTAATGGTCGGCGCTACGAGATCATAGATATGATTGGCAAAGAAACTTGGCGAACAGTCCTCTGTATTGGTCATGACAATCACGCCAATTTTTTCATCAGGACAAAAAGTAATTTGCGTCCGAAAGCCTGCAACCCAACCGCCATGTCCGACAAATGATTTATCATCACGATGGGAAATACTAAATCCCAATCCCCAACCATTTTTCCAATTTGGCTGGAGCCAGTGGATTCGTTGCATTTCTCTGAGCGTGCTGCCTTTCAAGATTTGATCGTTGCCCAGAGCTCCATCACGAAATTGCAGCGAAATGAATTTGGCGAGATCTTCTACCGTGGAAGACATATTCGCAGCAGGAGTCAATCCTTTGGCGTCGATGAATGGCATGATTTTACGGGTACCGTCAGGCAATCGTCGTCCATAACCTGTGGCGAGTCGTTCTTTATGCTCGTCAGTCAGATTCACACTGGTGTTACTCATGTTCAGAGGTTTGAGAATATGATTTTTTATATATGTCTCATAAGCTTCGCCTGAAACTTTAACAATGATTTGTCCCAATAAAGCGATGCCCAGATTGGAATATTTCAACTTGGTCGCTGATGGATAGATTGTCTCTTGCTTGGGAAGGGTTGCTATTATTTTTTCAATGGTCGGGAACTCATGGTCTGTCCAATATGGAAAAGCTGCTTCTCTGGGAAGTCCCGAGGTATGGGTCATCAACTGACGAATGGTGATGGCGGGCGCATCAGGAAATCGATTTTTAATTTTGAACCAGGGCAGATACTTTGCAATCGGATCATCTAGTTTCAGCTTATTCTGATCCCGAAGCTGCATGATTGCCGTGCAGGTGAATAATTTGGTAATCGAAGCAATCCGATAAACCGTCTGAGGTGTCGCAGGCACCTTTTTTTCCACCGTAGCATAACCAAAACCTTTCGACCAGATCAAGTCCTGATCATAAACGATTCCAACCGACAATCCAGGCAAGCCATAATATTCCATCTGTGCCTTGATCCAGGTCTCTAATAATTTAATGTCGGCGGCGACTTTGTGATGATCAGAGATTTGAGTGCTCTGTGACCATACAGAAGAATAAATCTGGACGAAGAAAAGGACAATCCATATTTTCTTTTTCATGAATTGAATCTCCTTTGCAAATGAAATATCTAATCAGTAAGACATTAGAAGTTTAGAAAAGGTTTCTTTAATTGATCATAAATTTTGAATAAACCTACTGAGATTTTGACTTTTTGTTTCATACAAAAATATAACAAATTCGAAGGGCATTGTCAATTTAATTTTAAGCTAACTTTCATATTTTTGTTAAATAGCTATTCAAAGATTGTTCAATTTTATTGTTGACATTTTGAGTTGAATATCTTACATTCAATTAAAAATTTTTAAGAACATTGATTGAACGGATCATCACAGAGATTCTTTTTAAAAAATCCTCTTAAATCCGTTTCATTCATTTGATCAATGTTTCAATGAATTCATATCGAACAATTTCTTTACAACCATAATGAAGGTTTCTGCCATGTCACAAACGCTATTAACAATTTCATTACGAAGATTAGAGGATAGTAAGAAAATAATTTCAATCCGACCTGCTGCGCCGAAAGAATTTCACATCTCGCTAGATGCCAGGGATAAATACCAATTCGATGAATCCCTTTTCACACTGTCTGGAAATGTGATTTTCGCCAATTTCCATGCTGCCAGACGGTTTGCTCAAAAAATGAACGATAAGCGGGATCTGGTCAATTTTCCTGAACAGGCGGTTAAAGCGGGACAAATTAATGCATTGGGATTGATCGATGAAATTTTACACTATGTGGTTGAGCTTTATCGGCAACAGGTAAATTCAGAAATTATGAAGAAGGCCCTGGAATGGTTAAACGAAAAATTCAAGAAATCAGAAGTTGAAAAAACGTTACGAAAATTTGCAGAAGAATTCCCTCCTATTGCTGTCTATCAAAGAAAAATCGATTTGGAAAAATATCTACAAAATGAAACGGAAGGTATACCGAATCTTCAGATTATACTGGAAGAAATGTTACTGCTATGGCTGGCAAATCAAAATCCAGCCTTTTCCTCATTCCTGGAGTTTTTTGATGATGAAATATTAGATAAACAGACGAAATATTTGCAGCTTGTTGAAAGATTGCAAGATTTCTTTGACAAGCAACCACGTTTCGGACCCGAAAACCAAAATCTGATCGATATGCTCCGCAGTCCTGCAATTTTAGTTCCATATTCGCTTTCAGGACAACTACAATACATGCTGGAAAAATGGGGCATGATGTTAGGCAAATATCTCACTCGATTGCTGAGCAGCCTTGATTTCATCAAAGAAGAAGAAAAGATGCGATTCGCATTTGGACCTGGTCCAATCCGCGTTTATGAATTTAGAGGGCTGGAAGAAGAACCAGAACGTTTCAGTACCGACCGAGATTGGATGCCTCGTTTAGTTCTAATTGCGAAAAGTACGCTGGTGTGGCTTGACCAACTTTCTAAAAAATATCAACGGTCAATTACACGGCTGGATCAAATCCCTGATGAAGAACTTGATCAATTAGCACGATGGGGATTTACAGGGCTTTGGCTCATTGGCATCTGGGAACGTTGTAAGGCATCAAAAAAAATAAAACAACTGTGCGGTAATCCCGAGGCTGAGGCTTCAGCCTATTCCTTACACGATTACGTGATCGCTTCTGAATTAGGCGGAGATGAATCGTTCTTTAATCTCAAAGAACGCTGCTGGCATCGCGGAATACGAGTCGCCAGCGACATGGTGCCGAACCATACAGGAATTATTTCTAAATGGGTCATTGAACATCCTGACTGGTTCATTTCACTGGATTACAGTCCTTTTCCTTCTTACTCGTTCAATGGCCCCAATCTTTCTAATAATCAACGAGTCGGCATTTTTGCTGAGGATCATTATTACTCTCGAACCGATGCTGCTGTGGTTTTCAAAAGAGTTGATTTTAGGACTGGAGATGAGAAATATATCTACCACGGCAATGATGGCACCAGCATGCCCTGGAATGACACGGCACAATTGAATTATCTGAAGCCGGAAGTGCGGGAGGCCGTCATCCAGACGATTCTTTATGTCGCGCGCCGCTTTCCCATCATTCGTTTTGATGCCGCGATGACACTAACCAAAAGGCATTACCAGCGTCTGTGGTTCCCCGAGCCTGGCACAGGTGGCGATATTCCATCTCGGGCTGAACACGGTTTAACAAAGAAAAAATTCGGCGAACTAATTCCCAATGAATTCTGGCGAGATGTGGTGGATCGTGTCGCACAGGAAATTCCCGATACCCTGCTGCTGGCCGAAGCCTTCTGGTTAATGGAAGGCTACTTTGTTCGGACGCTGGGCATGCATCGGGTTTACAATAGTGCATTTATGAACATGCTGAAAAATGAAGATAATCAGAAATATCGCAGCGTCATTAAAAACACCATGGAGTTTAATCCTGAAATACTCAAACGTTATGTAAATTTTATGAATAACCCGGATGAAAAGACGGCTGTGGAACAATTCGGAAAAGATGATAAATATTTCGGTGTCTGCACCATGATGGTGACCATGCCCGGCTTGCCGATGTTCGGTCATGGCCAAATAGAAGGTTTCACAGAGAAATACGGCATGGAATATCGCCGCGCCTATTGGGAAGAGCATCCTGATTGGGATTTGATCCATCGCCACGAAAGAGCAATCTTTCCGTTGATGAAAAAACGTTATTTGTTTGCTCAAGTGCACAACTTCTTGCTTTACGATTTTTATGCACCTGAAGGCTATGTCAACGAAAACGTCTTTGCTTACTCCAATCGATCTGGAAATGAGCGAGCACTGGTGGTTTATAACAATAAATTTGAACATGCCAGGGGCTGGATTAAATCCTCTGCTGCCTATGCCGAAAAAATTGGAAATGGTAATGATCAGCTTCTGGTTCAAAAGAATTTAGGAGAAGGTTTAGCGCTTCGCAATGATGAAAAGTATTTTTGCATTTTCAGAGATCATACTAATGATCTGGAATTCATCCGTACGAATAGACAACTTTGGGATCAGGGCTTGTATGTCGAACTGGGTGCATTCAAGTATCATGTGTTTTTAGATTTCCGAGAGGTACAGGACAATGAGTGGCATCATTATGCCCAGTTAAATGCCTATTTAGATGGTCGCGGCGTCCCCAGTATCGACGAAACCATGAAGGAACTGTTCCTCCGTCCCATTCATCAAAAATTTGCAGCGTTGATGAATGCAGAAACCATTCAGCGTTTGATTGCAGAAAAAGTAGCTACCAAAAAACCGAAACTTGATACCAACGTTTTGGATGAGATCGAAGCCAAATATATTGAATTCCTCAATGAAGTCAGGAATTTCACCTCTTCCAATGGGAATATAATCACAATCGCCAAAGATGTTAGGAATGAACTGGAAGCGATTTTACAGCTTGAAAATCTTGATCAACGATTTGCAGCTTCTAGATCGAAAAATCTAAAAAATGCAATAACATTTTTAAATGAGTCTTTGTCCCATGATCTTTTCAATTGTAGCGTCATGTTCGGTAGGGTCCTGGTTCGCCATTTAGGACGAATGGTGACTGAAGAAGACCACGAAGCCCAAAGCCGAAGCTGGATCGACGAATGGCTGCTGGGAAAAATCATGCTCCCCGTTTTTCATGATTTAGGTTTGGATGACAGACAATCCTGGCAAGCACTGGTGTTAATCAAAATACTTACCAGTCACCAGAATTGGTTCAAAACAAATGAAACCAAAAAGGGATTGGCTTACCGCATCTTCAAAAAGCTCATCGAAGATCAGGAAATTCAGCAATTTCTGCAAGTTAATCGCTATCAGGATGTTTTGTGGTTTAATAAAGAGGGGTTTGAGATGTTGGTAGGTTGGTTGTTTGATATTGCAATTATTGAAACGTTAACGAATAAATCGTTGAAACAAAATGAAATTACAAAACTGATTTCAGATCGATCTAATTTAATTCAAATCTGGCTTGATGCGGAGAGTCAGTCTGGTTACCAGGTTGATAAATTTTTGGAGGATTTGAAAAGTAGAGTTTAAATTTTTCTCACAAAAAGTAACCAATCTCATAAACGAACTGTTGTTGAAAGATATAGTTTGATTTCAACTAAATGAAATTTTTAAAATCCTTATATTTTAATTGAATAAAATTAACGGTAATTTATATTTTGTTTTCTCAATGAAATTATCTCATTGACATTATAAAATCAATTTTTTAAAATGAATCCTATCATCAGCGAATACTTTAGTATTATCGAAGAAATTTTAGGTAAAAATAGCAGACTCCAAAATTGAGAGTGACACAACAAATGTTCAGTTTCAAAAAACACCGTCGAAAACGTTTAATGAAACAAAAGCTGCCAGCCAAATGGCTCTCGATCATCGAGAGAAATGTACCATACCACCGCGGTCTATTCCCAGAAGAACAATTTGAACTAGAGGGACTCATTCAGGTCTTTCTAGATGAAAAGCAGTTCGAAGGCTGCGGTGGTCTGGAAATTACTGACGAAATACGAGTGACCATTGCCGCTCAAGCCTGCATTTTATTACTGGGTCGTGAAACTGACTTCTACCCTACCTTACGTTCAATACTCGTCTATCCTCATGCTTATGTTGCCCCAGTGAAAAAAGTACAATCCAACTTCCTTGTCACTGAAGGCTTGGAAGCTCGATTTGGTGAATCCTGGTCCCATGGATATGTCGTGTTATCATGGGATGATGTTTTAAGAGGAGCCTCAGATATTCATGATGGACATAATCTCGTTTTTCACGAATTCGCCCATCAATTAGATGAAGAGTCTGGAGCAGCAGACGGCCTACCCGTTCTGCTAAAGCGCTCCATGTATATTGCCTGGGCACGAGTGCTTAGCGAAGAATATAAGGCCATAATCAAAAATATTGAACAAAATCGTCCTACCTTACTGGATAAATATGGCGCCATCAGTCCCGCTGAATTCTTTGCTGTCGCTACTGAATTCTTCTTTGAAAAACCTGTGGAGTTAAAACGATTACATCCAAAATTGTATGAACAATTGAGATCGTTTTATCAGAGGGATCCTGCTTGTAAAGTGAAAGATACTTAAGAAAAATAATCAAAAGTTAATATGATTTGAGAATAAATAGATATTATCAATTAATCAGAAATGGAGGAAAAAGCCCATGGAAGATACCAAATTGATCATCGATTTAGATATCGCTTACGAAAGTATCTCATTACCTCAAAAGATCATAATCCCTATCAGCGAAGGAAAAATTGGCCTCTGGAGCTACACGCAACACAAAACAGATCCTTTAAGTGCCGAGAAGATAAAAATTGGCTATGTGGGAGAAGATCGGATTAAAATTAACATGCGGCTGACTGGTCGTGTGGATGTCAATAATTTTCCAGATTTAATATTCGGAGGGACCAAAGTAAGAATTGATGCAGGAATGATTGTCGAGACCAGCAACTTGTGTATTCTTGATCCTAAACTAACCAATTTAGATTTGCCGAATGTTCCCAATTTTGCTGATAATATTCTTAGAGATATTTTGAATAAAAACTTAGCAGAACTTATGGATGGCATAAAGGTGGATCTTCAGACAATATTAGAGAACACAAGAAGACAACTTAACAAATCAATTCCTTTCAAAATTAAGTTAAATAAGGAAAAATATAATTATGAACTTCGACTGAATATTGAACCAATCGAACCCGAATTTAAAATTAATCCCCAGGGAATTCGACTTAAGCTTTATATGATTCTCAAACCAACGGTCACAAGATTAGAGCAAGCAAACGCCTAAAGCAAAACAATTAATTCTCGACTCGTTATTTTTTTAAAGATACTGGATTCTCGATAATTGATATTGGATATTTACGGCTATCCGAGAACTACATGAAAAAATCATTTCCAGTGTCATTGAGAAATCTGTTTAATTGAAAATAAGGTAATTCGATTTCTTTTTCCCAATCAATCGGAAGAAAGTGGGTTCCATCGCTTTGACGGTTTAAGACAATATGAACCGTATCTAATTTTTCTGGTTGAATAATGGATGTGGTGATGAGTTCGAAGTATTCAGAAGTTACTAGCCGATCGGATGTGTAGTGTCGTCTATTTTGATAAAAAATCGTATTTTGTCCCTCTAATCCGGGATAATAATTCAGATAGGTCATTAAAGATTCCGCTTGTTGATAATTATATGCACTAGCCAGGGCCATATTGGTGAGGATAAATGCCGTATAATTGGTTTTGTCGACTCGAAAAATTGGAATGGGTTCGTAGCCAGTACCGTCACCTATCGCTTTAAATTCATAAGGAGTACTTAGTCTTATTAATGAAAGCGCACGTATTCGGTCATGAAAATCTAAATATTGTTCACGAAGTTTCGGGAGTAATTCATCAATCTCATCAATAGTTAGTTGGAAAAATTTCTTAGAGAAAGGTAGCAATTTTGCTAGAGAGTTGAAAGAATTCAGGAGACAAAACATTAGAGTTAATCCCATAGAGATTAAGCGAGTAATTTTTATTTGACGCATACACTAGCTGAGATATTTATACCTATTACGGGTAAGAATTTCATAGAATACTGTCATTTCGAGCGAAGCGAAGTAATTTCATAAATCTTTGGAAATTATGAGATGGCTTCGTCATTTCGTTCCTCGCAATGACAGAGGACATACTGAAAAATTAACCCATAACGAGTATATTTAAATGAAAAACCCATCAGATTTTGATGGGTTGCAAAGCGAATATCAGTCGGGGCGCCGAGATTTGAACTCGGGACCTCCTGCTCCCAAAGCAGGCGCGCTAGCCGTACTGCGCCACGCCCCGTTTTTATGAATATTTAAATATAATTAGTTCAACGTTAAAAATCAAGAACTTTTTTATTTTTTAGGTTTTACTCAATTGTTGTAAAATTTCTCGAGCTTTCTGTAAGGCCAGTCCTCGATGACTGATTTTATTTTTCAGAGGTAAAGACATTTCAGCAAACGTCTGTTCATATTTGGGCATATAAAAAATTGGATCGTATCCAAATCCATGATACCCGCGTTTCTCATTAGCAATAATACCTTCGCAAACACCTTCGACAAATTTTTCAACATCTGGCCCGCTTATAGCAATCACACAGCGAAATCTTGCCGTTCTTTGCTCATGGGGCACACTTTTCATGATGTCAAGCAATTTATTGACATTATCATCATAAGTCGCACCTTTTCCGGCAAAGCGGCTGGAATAAACGCCAGGTTGTCCTTGAAGAAAATCGACTTCCAAACCTGTATCGTCGGCCAAAGCCAACAGGTGTGTAGCACCCGAAACGACCCTCGCTTTTTTAAAGGCATTCTCTTCTATCGTTGCTCCATCTTCCTCAACTTCAGGAATCTGGGGGAATTCATCTAATGTTAAAATGTCGATTTCTAATCCTTTTAATATTTCTCGAATTTCACGTATTTTATCATTATTCCGCGTCGCTAACACTAGTTTTAATTTTTGTGCAGAATTCATTTATTTATTTCAATTAACCATAAACTTCTTTTTCATTACATTTGCAAACCGTAACAAATCTTTCTTTGAACCGCCATGTGTCCAAATTAGCTTTTCGTTCTGATGAAACCAATTTTACAACATTCATAATCTCACCACATTTTGGACATTGTCTGGCTTTTAAATTTTCTTTAGCACTCTTGGCAACTTTCGCAGCGAAACTTCTATCTTTGGCCATTATATTCCTCCTGTTCTATCATTTATAATTAGCTGAGTAAATATTGAATTCAAAAATTTTCGCTTAATAATTTAAGAAAAAAAATGAAAAAGTCAACCAAAAAGTGCTTATGGGAGATCTTTATCTTTTCGATATTGTTATTGATATTTCTCCAGATGGCTCTTCAGGCTTCGAATTTCATTTTCCATTTGAATCATTCTTGAATTAATTTGTTGAAACCTTTCTGGAGATAATATTACCGGGAATTGAATAGACATATCAATATTTTCATTGATTAACGAAGGAAGTAAATGACGCGGCTTATGCGGGTTAAAACCTTTTGGCCATTTTCTTTCAATAAGGGGAAAAACTTTAAGCGGTCTACTATTTCTTATAAAATTGATCGAAACACTTGTTCCAGGTTTTGTCTGTTCAATAAGGTTTCCGACGATTTGGATATTAGCCAAATCTGTCTCATTATATTTTATAAGTTGGTCACCCTTTTTCAAACCAACTCGAGCGGCTGGTGATCCAGGAATTACATTTTTTAAGATCAGTTTATCCTTTTTTAATGAATCAGGATCAAATTGTATTCCTAACCAATTTTTTTGGGTGAGATGCATTTTAATGATTTCTTCAGTTCTCAGACAAACTTGATTAATCGGTATCGCAATGCCAGCAGGATGGGAATAGTCTAAAAATGATGGGCCTAACATTAAAACATCAGTATCTAACTGCGCTGTAATTATGCCAATAATTTCACCTTTTAAATTAAAAACTGGGCCTCCAATATTACCTGGATTTATTGGAGTTGAAAGAATAAACTTCCCATCTCTGGTATATCCATTGATGAGACCAAAAGAGGCAAATGGTGAGATGCCCATGGAATTGCCCAGCACCAGAACCATAGAATATAAAGGAATTTCATCTGAATTTCCTTTTCGTATAGGTCCTAAATTTTTTCCATCAATTTTGAGAATCGCCAGTCCTGTTTTCTCATCCGTGCCAATGTACTCAGCTTCACATTCAGTCTCGTCACATAACGTGACTTTAATCTCATCAAAATCGGCCAAGATGCTGCTGCGTGTGATGATGTATCCATCCTCATTATAAATAATTCCAGACCCAACAGTCCATAAATTATCTTCTTTTTCTTCACGATCATTTTTCAAAAATGAGAAAGGACCTTCTTTATTAATGATAAAAGAATGAGAGGATTTAGCAGAGATGGTGACAACTGAATATTTAGCCTGATGAATTAATTGCAAAATTTCTGTTTGCAGGCTCTCTAAAACGTGTGATTTCTGGGAGAAAAGATTGGTAACAAATGTAACTATAATTAAATTAATTGCAATTAATATTCTCATACAATAATCAAATTCAATGGTACATTAAATAACCCAAACCCTAGTTTAATGTTGTAATGCAAAGAAGCCGATTCATTAAACCAGGGTCTGAGATTTTCTATTAAACATATTAATAAAAATTAGAAATCAATTTTGTAGTTTAATACTTTAAGAAGTTACTAATAAATTAATGATTCAAAATGACTTGTTCTCTCAATCCAACTTTTTTCATTTGTGTTTATTCGAGTCGAATCAGAAATTATCTTTCTTTCTGAAGAATTATAACTCCTCAGTATATTAGGAGTTTGGGGAACAACATTATAAACAGGTTGCCGTTCAATAAAATAAATGATACGTTCATTAGAAGAAGGATTAACCTGTTTAGTTCCTCCAATCCATTCCTGATTGGCGTATGCCTCGATAGGATAAATTTGATCACGTTTATTTGATTGTGATAAAATAGTTAATAAAGTGAAAATAACTAAGATAGCGGTTGTTGCATAAGCCAGTAAACGAAATTGCCAAGATGAAAAGAATCTCTCTCTCCGATGTCTAGCTAAGCTGCTCTCAAGACTTATTCGAGCACGAAGAATCGTCTCAAAGTCAGGAGAAACTGTTAATTTGGAAAGTTCTCTTAATTTTCGAATTAAACTTTTTAACTGTTTAATCGACTGGGTACATTTTAGACAATCTCTAAGATGTTGTCCCATTTGTAAGTTACTTTGTTGGTCAAGCCTTTCTTCGATATAGTCAGAGATCATTTCTTTAAACCGTTGACAACTGTCCATAAGTATCCCTCAATGTTTATGAATTCAGTATTCCAATAATTATATGGAAAGATTATCTTAACTTGTTAATGATATTTTGTATTCTTATTAATTTAATTTAAAAAATTAGTAAATATGCTTTATTTCTGTTAAGATATATTAGTTAACTAATTAACGTTCTAAGATACTTTTTAACTTTTCTTGTAGTTTAAGTCGACCGCGATTAACACGGGATTTTACAGTGCCTAGCGGTATATTGACAATCTGACTAATTTCCTCATAAGAAAGTTGTTGAACGTCTCGCAATATGATAACTTCCCGAAACTTTGGAGAGAGATCTTCAATCTCTCTATGAATGATCTCTTCTTTCATTCGACCATCGACATCTTTTTCCGGATTATAGGCTTCATCTGAAATGTCGTAGTCTTTTTCATTATAACCCAAATCAGAAATTGAAAAAAACTTCCTCCTTTTTCTTTTTCTAAGTTCTGTTTTTGCTAAATTACCCGCAATCGTATAAATCCACGTAGAAAATTTGGCTACTTTTTGGTATGCTTTTCGATTGCGATAAACTCTTAAAAATGTTTCTTGAACTAAATCCTCTGCTTCTTCAGCATTTCCAAGAAATCTATATACGAAATTCAGTAACTGGTTTTTATACCTTTTGACGATTAAGTCGAAAGCATATAAGTCCCCGTTTTGAAATCTTTCAATCAACTCTTCATCTGACGGTCTTGAGCCTTTTTCCTCTTCACGCATTACTTTTCCTTGCTAAAATTTTAACCAAACCTTATTCCTAAAAGTTCCCAACATTTTCTGAGAAGAAAATCAAATATATTATTTGTAAACTATCCTTTGATCAAACGATATAATAATAGCTCCATGATTAAACCAGGCGTTTGATAACCTGTTTTCAAGTGCAAATCAGCCTCTGCCAAATAGTGAAACGAATTTCTGAGTTGTTCAGCGGTAAAATTTTTTGATTGTTTCATAATATCTTTGACAAAATAATAAGTTAGCCCTGTTGCTTTAATTAATTCGTTCGGTGTTTTTTTCCCTTGTCGAATACTCTCAATAATCTTTAAAAGATTGACTATATGGCGCGTTAGATGAATAATCATTCCTGTGGGCATTTCGCCCTGTCCTAACAATTTGTTTAATATTGCAAGAGCTTGTGGAAAATTTTTATCACCAACAGCATTGCATAATTCAAAGATATTGAATTGCTTTGTAATACTGGTGACATTTTGTATATCATCCAATGTGATTTTTGTGCGAGGGTGTATATTAATTTGTACTTTTTCCAATTCATTTACTAAGTTTAGTAAAGAATTCCCAACCTGCGCTTGTAATAATTGAATCGCTTGTCTTTCTATTTCCAATTTCTTTGAACGAAGGTAGTTTTCCACCCAGGACGGGATTTCATTATCATAAAGTTTACGACAATCTATAGCAAATGCCTTGCTGAAAATCATACCAAACCATTTCCCGGATTTTTTCCTTTCAGGCACCGTGAGAATCAAACTGGAAGATTTTGATGGACGGCTGACATAGTGCGCCAGGTATTTCATCTCTGTGGTTTTCAACTGATCAATATCCTTTACAACCACAACTCTTCGTTCCGCTAACATTGGAAATGATCGGGCAACATTGATAATCTTTTCAACTGAAGTTTCGCTCGCATAAAATAGATCAAAATTAAAATCCTTCGTTGCTGAATCCAGAGTTACATCCATTATTCGTTCAATAACATCATCATGAAAATATTTTTCCTCTCCAAAAATCAAATAAACTGGTGATAAAATGCCTTTGTTTATTTGATCGATTGCCTGGTTGTAGGAAAGCATGTTTAATTTGTTCTTAGACTGATTCATATTTACTGCAAGGAAAACAAATTATTAATCATTATTAATTTTTTTACGAGAATTGTCCGTGGTCCGCCATCAATTGTTTAATAACGATCTTCAACTGGCGACTGTCTACTGATAATGGACAATGGAGAAATAGCGTTGAAAATTTTTATTGGTTTTTCATTTTTTCTTTGTGCAGAGCCAATCTAAGTGCAAAAGCCAATCCTCCCCATATTAATCCCAGAATGATGATCATCATAATAATAGCCGTTATTTCCATATTTATGCCTCTATTTTAAAGATTCCACTATTAATCTTTTTGTTAAGAATTAACAAAAGAAAAATTACAATCGACCATTGAAATATACAGGTGCCTAAGGAGTAAGTACCCAATGGATGCCACCAGGGCAATAATCCCGGCTCTTTGCTCCAGCCAATTGACTTCCAGAACCACCATATGATTAACACTAAAAATTCTAATGGAATGACATATTTGATTATATATCCATACCACTTTCCAATATTAACATCATTGCCTAGTTGATTGATTAATTGTTCGCGAAAATTGTTAACACCGTAGATAATAACGGCCAACGCAAAAAAGAAACCGCTAACCATAAGACCGATACCCCAAGTCCAATCCTGATTTCCAAAAAATTCTAAGCTGATTGCAGATGGGATTCCCAGAGTAAATCCCGCAACCCAAACGATGATAATAGCCCGATGCCGTCTTATTCCCATATCCATAAAAACCCGCGTAACCATTTCGATCATTGCTATTAAAGAAGACAGTGCTGCAAAGCTCAAGGCTAAAAAAAATATAGCCGTAAAAATCGAGCCGCCAGGACATTTTGCAAAAAGATTAGGAATCCAGATAAATGCCAGTCCAGTATTCGCAGGTCCGACTTCAGCCATGACTTCCTCAGGAATCAGTCCCAATTGAGGGGCTAAGGCAAAAACTGCCGGAAAGATCATAAATCCGACTAATAAAGATGCTGAATTGTTGCCAAACCCGGTAAGAAAAGAGTTAAGAACGATATCTTCCTCTTTCTTCATATATACACCATAAGTTAATAACAAACCCCAACCCGCTCCAGTGGACCAAGCAGACTGTGTAAGCGCGTTGAGCCATACTTGATGGTCAAATAATAGCTTCCAATCTGGATTGAAGAAAAAATTTAATCCTTTTAAAGCGCCTGGAAGTGACAATGCTCTAATAGCACCAATCAATATTAAAATAAATAATGAAGGAATGAGAATTTTATTCGCTCTTTCAATTCCATTCACTACTCCTCTGTAAATAATGAAAGCACCAATCGAAATTGAAATAAAATGGAAAATGATAGGCTGAAATTGACTACTGGAAAATTGTGTCCAATATTCTATTCCTGATACATCAGTCAGATTTCCACTGATAGACGCGACAAAATATTTTACGCACCATCCCATAACCACAGAATAATAGAACATGATGGCCATCGTACAAAAGCCTACAAAACCTCCCATCCATGTGAACCTTTTACCAACCAATTTCCCAAAAGCACCAACAGGTCCCAGACGCATCGACTTTCCAATAGAAAGTTCAGCTATCAAAAGAGGAATCGACCATAAAAAAAGAAAGATAATCCAGGGAATTAAAAATACAGCGCCTCCATTTTGTGCAACAATTCTCGGAAAGCGCCAGATATTTCCAGTGCCAATAGCCATCCCAAGTGCCGCCAACAATAATGCCCAACGAGAAGTAAAATATTCTTTCTTTTCCATATATTATCCACAATTTATAGCTTTATGATATTAGTCAGTTTATTTCCTGTGGTCAAATTGGAAAGGATTTTTAATTCTTAATTTGCTTAATATAGGGTATTTGTTGGAATATTGCAAGTAAAAAACTTAATGTGCTTCCAGCCAGTTCTTTCCAATACCAACATCAACTTTTATGGGGACAGAAAGCTCAATTGCGTTTTCCATCTCTCTGCGAACTAGTTCTTTCACTGTATCGATTTCCTGGTTAGGAACTTCGAATACCAATTCGTCATGAACCTGCATAATCATTTTTGTTGTTAATTTTTTTTCTTTGAGCCGATTGAAAATCTTTATCATGGCCACTTTGATTAAGTCTGCGGCGGTGCCTTGAATGGGTGTGTTAATCGCATTCCGTTCTGCAAATTCACGAACACGACGGTTATCGCTATGAATATCTGGTAAATAGCGGCGTCGGTTCAAAAGGGTGGTCACGTAACCTT
>JABAOC010006703.1_pt1 | contig 18613 bp, 14 predicted proteins | sample 7062161 | NCBI WGS metagenome assembly JABAOC01 (sample SAMN14538625, study PRJNA623070) | marine sediment metagenome | biome: marine biome [ENVO:00000428]; feature: marine pelagic biome [ENVO:01000023]; material: deep marine sediment [ENVO:00002113] | place: India: Gulf of Khambhat ... | reverse complement strand
CAGCATTATGTTTCCGCCACTCCATTTGTCCATTTCATGAATGTTCCAAAAAATTCCGGTTCTCTGGCACTGGAGTATTTCACTCAGGAAGTCCAAAAGCTCAGGGCTACTCTGGAGACTCATTTCAACCGCACGATAGAAGACTCGGCTTTGTGGGGAGCCGTAGATTTATATAATGAGAGCCGGAGTTTAATGGCAGAGCTCTATGAGCTGAGGAAGAGTCCGGAACTTCTAATAAAAGGAACGACTGTTTTTAATGTTATTCAGGCCAGCCAGAAGATGCCCCGGGAAAGCTTCAACCAAAAACTCAAGAGTTTTTTAGAGGAAATAAAAAATCAAGAGACAAAAACATCCCTGCCCAAAGGACCGAGAATCATGATTGTCGGCTCTCTCCTTTCCGGCTCTCAGATAGTTGAGCTCGTAGAGGATGCGGGAGCCTCTGTTGTCTGTGATGATCTGTGCTCCGGAAGCCGTTACTTCGAAGGGAATGTCGAGAAAGGAGATGACCCCATCAAAGCCATAAGCTCTCGGTATCTTCTCAAAGCTCCCTGTGCCCGGATGAAAAACACTGAGTTGCGTTTGGAAAGAGGAAAGAAGCTTGCCGAGGATTTTCAAGTCGATGGAATCATCTACCAGACGGTCAAATTCTGCGACAATCACTTGTATGATTACCCTCTTTACCATGAATTCTTCCAGGATGCAGGATTGCCGGTCCTTCAGATAGAGGAGGATTTTGTCGGCGGAAATAGAGGGCAGATAAGAACGAGGATCGAAGCCTTTATTGAAATGCTGTGAATGAGCCAGGAAAAATGAAAGATAGAAACCAGCTAAAAGTGACGAAGGATATGTTGAAAAAGGAGAGTTTTTACCTTAAATCGAAACTCATGAACAAAATGAGGAGAGGTACATCCCGACTCCGAGCGACTCAAAGGATGACGGAAATGGTGCTTGATTTCTATCATGAAGTCGTTAAAAGAAACAAGCCGTATGTTCTGACGACTATCTGGGCGCCATCAGAGATTTTGTATGCGCTGGATATCATCCCCATATGTGTGGAATCGACGGCGACCACTCTTGCCGGTTTTGGGTTGAGTGATGAGTTTCTGGGGATTGCTGAGAAGAACTTCCATACTCCGGAGACCTGCTCGATTCTCCGCTGTGGCGTGGGCGCCGTGATAGACAAATTGTTTCCTCAACCTTCGGCTGTTATCGCTGCTACTCATCTCTGTGATGCGGGAGCCAAAGTGAATTCTACTGCTAGCCGAGTGTATGGCTGTCCTTACTTTCTGATCGATGTCCCCCAGGAGAGAGGAGAAGAAGCTGTCTCGTATGTGGCGAAACAGCTTGAAGAGATGGCCCATGGATTGAGTGAAATCACAGGTCGAAAACTCAACAAACAAAAATTGGCTCAAGCCATTGAGCTTTCGAATCAAGCTCGGAAATATGCCCTCCGTGTGAATGAACTCCGTCAGGCCGTGCCCTCCCCGATGAGAGGAAGCGAAGCGCTCGCCTATCTATATATGGTCGCACTTGGATTTGGTTCAAAAGAAGCCGTGGATATTTACCGGAGTATGGCCAAAGAACTTGAAAAACGGGTGGCGAAGAAATTCACGCCAATCGGAGAAGAGAAATACCGCCTCCTCTGGCTCCATGTCCGCCCTTATTTTAGGAATCGCCTGTTTCATTATCTGGAAAAGGAAAAGAAGGCTTCGGTCGCTTTTGAAGAGATCAATCACATATACTGGGATGAGCTGGACCCGGAACAGCCTTTCAAAAGTGTCGCCCAGAGGTTAGTGTTGAATTCCGCCAATGGGCCGATCGACAGCTACACGGATATTCTCATTGACCTTGCCCGGAAGTATAAAGTGGACGGCGTGCTGCATTATGCTCACTGGGGCTGCCGTTGGAACTATGGCCGGTTGAGAGTGATAAAAGATGCATTCCAGAAAAAGGGGATTCCATTTGTGAGTATAGATTGTGACAGCGTTTCGAGCCAGAATTATTTTGAAGGCCAGCTCAACAGCCGGATAGACACCTTCCTGGATATGCTCGGCTGAGAATTCAATTTATTTGAATAAACGCGCATTCTTTGCTGGGAGTTATTCATATACAGTGACCCTCAACATCCAGTAATAAAAAGGAGGAGGATGATGAAAAAGGGTTTGATTTTTTTTGTTATTGTGCTTTTAACCATTTATTCAGCTTGTGTGCCTGGACAGAGAAATGGGCTCAAGGTTTTCATTTCTGTGGATATGGAGGGAATTGCTGGCGTGATTTCAGGGAGTGAATGCAGTCCCAGAGGCCGGGATTACGATTACTTCAGAGAACTGATGACCCTTGAGACCAATGCCGCCATCGAAGGTGCCATTGCAGCTGGAGCCACAGAAATCGTCGTCAGAGATGGACATGGGTCGAAAACAAACGTATTCCCCGCTCTTCTGCACAAGAGGGCGAAACTGCTCCGCGGCATCACTAGCCGTCCGGAGAACATGATGCTCGGGATAGATGAAACTTTTGATGCGGTCCTGTTCATCGGCTATCATGCCAAAGCCGGCACGAAAGGCGGGATCCTGGCCCATACGTCGAGCGGTAATGTCATCGACCTATCCGTCAACGGAGTCTCTTTGCCTGAGGCAGGATACAATGCGCTCATCGCGGGCCTGTTTGATGTTCCGGTGGTGTTCCTTGCTGGGGACAACTGGATCTGTCAGCAAGCCCGGGATCTCTTCGGTGAGATTTCAACAGTCGAGACAAAAGTTGGAATGGGCTCTTCTGAACTCGGATTGCATCCCGATGTGGTGCAGGATAAGATTCGTACAGAAGTCACCAAGGCATTGCGGGATCTTTCCCCGTATAAGCCTTACAAAATGCAGCCGCCCTACACGATGATTCTTCAGGTTAAGAAAGAAAGGGAACTTTATCCCGGTGCAGAAAAAACCGGCGAGGGCGAGTTCACATTCACCCGTTCCGATTTCCTCGAAGTCATGGACGCCTTCAACAAGATGAAATGAGAGTCAGGATTAAGCTCTAGCCCATTCATTCATTGGTGTTAGACGCCATATTGTATTTTCTGATATTTTTTCAAGGAAAGCTCGTTTCATAGACAGCTAATACAAAACTATTTAGAGTCAAATCCGTACCTAATCCTGTAAATAGTATTGAGGTTATTTAACTTCAACCTTGACATCTGATTCTGCTGTCTATATATTTTTTTAAACGTTTATCGGTAAAATGGAAGAGAAGCAATCAATATCCCTGATAGGGGGAATATTTTCGTTCTCTTCAAACCTGAAACGGAAGTTTGACTTTGAGGGAATAAATTAGCCGAATGGACAAGGATTTTAGAGAGGCTTTTTGAAAAATGAAGAAATGCCCTTGTCAAAGGAAGTGAGGCTTTAAAATAAGAGGAGGGATACACATGTTTGCGCGTCTAACCATAGCTCGGATCTCTCCGGACAGGATCGATGAATTCGTCAAGCGCTACAAGGAGAGTGTGATTCCGGCAGCGAAGCAGCAAAAAGGCTTTCAGGGGGCTCAAGTGTTGTTTGACCGAAAAACAGGAAATGGAATGGCCATTACCTTTTGGGAAAGTGAAGAAGATGCTGTGGCCAACGAGAAAAACCGCTATTACCAGGAACAGGTCGCCAAATTCATTACGTTTTTCAAAAAACCTCCGATACGGGAAGGCTACGAGGTTGTCTTCCGGGATTAACCTTGCATGTTTGTGCAGTCTCTCAAGCCTGTTGAGAGAAAGACAAAGAGATAACCTTTAAAGAATAGACCCAAAAAAGGGACAGTTCATATTGCTTAATAATCAGGTAGAGTTTTCTTTTATCGATATTCAGGATAAAAGTGTCATTGCGAGCGAAGCGTGGCAATCTCGTAAAAAGGGAATGTATTTCCCTTATGGATTCATTTCATTTTAGGAGATTGACACGCTTCGCTCGCAATGACAAAATGAAAGCACTACTGAAATATTGAGAAAGTACAGCTGTCACGCTCTTCTCTCCCATTCAGCATAAGTTTCTCTATCTATCTAATCCTTAAAAGCTTCTTTTTTCCTTCGATTAAAAAAAATCTTTAGTTATCCGGAATCCATCGGGATGCCTCTTTACTCGAGGGGAAATTAAGAATTTACTCGTTTAACCTGGCCAAATAAAATAAAACCAATTAAATTTATAATAATAGTAAACTTTTTTGGTGCGAAATACGTCTATATATATAAGAGAATGAAAAATAAGATTGGAGGATAAAATGAAATTAAGAGAAAAATTAGCGATATTGGTTGTTTCTGTTCTGTTAAGTCTTGCTGGATTTAGCCTGATCGCTTCCTCTTCCTTTTTAAAAGTTGTGAAATTAGGATAAGAGCCTAGGCAGTGACATCCATACGAGTGCTTCAGCAAAATATATAAGGGAATTTTAATTAAGTAAATGGATATCTCTGTAAATGAAGCAGGGAAAACCTCGCCAAACAAAAATAAAGATTCCGTTGAATTAGAGGGCAGAGGAGATAGTCACTCGTATCTCAGCGATTCAACCGGATTGGCGGTGGCCGCCCGCATCACCTGATAGCTCATCACGAGAGCAGCAATCCCGAGGGAAATAGATCCGCCCACTATGAAATAGCCGACACTCAATGGAATGCGATATGCAAATTCCTGCAGCCATACATTCGTGAGATAGTAGGCCAGAGGCCACGCAACGAGATTTGCAATCACAACCCATTTGAAGAACTCCTTCGACACCATGAAATAAACACTCGTCACAGTCGCACCGAGCACCTTCCGAATGCCGATCTCTTTGGATCGCTGTAGCACGATAAACGAGACAAGACCGAGCAATCCCAAACATGCGATCAGAATAGAAAGAAACGAGGCGCTCTGGATCATGGTCATGAGTTTGGATTCCATCCCGTACAGGCTTTTAATATAATCATCGAGGAACTCATACTGGAATATGTATTCCGGATAGAACTCTGTCCATGCCTTTTGGATATGGGTGATGGTTCCACGGACATCGTTCATGTTCAAAAGGATTTGGGCTTCGCGGAAATTCGTGGGCCAAAAATTGAAAAAAACAGTGGGTTGGATTTCACTGTGCAGTGAAGATCCGTGAAAATCACCGGTGACGCCGATGATGTTGCCTTTTATATCATTCACGATGATCCGCTTGCCAACCGCATCCAGAGGGTCCGACAATCCCATCCGTCGGACTACTGATACACTGACCACCCATTGAACATCGGACTCGTCGTTGACATTCCGCGAAAAGAAACGCCCGGCAACGAGTGGAATCTCGTAAATGTCCAGATATCGCTTGTCACACATTTTGATTGACACGGGGAATTCCACGATATTGCCGGATGCTTCGTATTCAAACGGTGTTCGAAAACGCGACCTGGATGTCGGTGCTGACCAGGCAAAGCTCACTTCCCGGATTTCGGAATTCTGCATCCATTGGCTTCGTAGAGCCTCGCAGCGGCCTTCTTCATAGGCAGGAATCGGCACGGTTAATATTTCTTCGTTGCGAAAACCCAGGTTCTTGTTGGACATGAATTTCATCTGCCCGGCGATAACCAGCGTTCCCACAATCAGGACCTGGGAGATGATAAACTGTATGAGGACCAGACTGTTCCTGAATGCAAGGGATCTCTTCCCATAGTGAGCTAGGCTATCCTTGAACGCCTCGACTGGCTGAAACCGTGTGAGCACAAAGGCAGGATAAAGTCCGTTGAGACCGCTCATCATTAGGAAGATAATTCCCAGGAAAATGAATACGCCGTTGCTGGAGAAAATCATTAATTCCGTGTTGTTCCCCAAGAATTGATTCAGAAACGGCCGAACGCTCTCGGCAAGAAAAAGGGCAACCAGAATGGATATCAACGTGAATAAAGTTGTTTCGCCTAACAATTGCCGGATAAGTTGAATGCGGTGAGAACCCAGCACCTTGCGCATGCCTATTTCCCGGTTCCTCTTCATTGCCTGGGCCGTGGTAAGATTTATGAAATTGATGCATGCGATGACCAGGATCAGGAGTCCGATAGCCGAGAAGCCGAACAGAACTGTCCGACTGGTTACATAATTATAAGATCCGTAACGAGGATTAAAATGGATATCTCCCAGCGGCTGCAGGCGGAAGGACCAACTCTCCGCGTATTCGGGTTCCATGTATTTCTGTTCAAACTGTTCGAAGCGTTTTTCCAATGCCTGTGGTTCGACAGATTCTGAAAGCAGGGCGAATGTTTGGCTGTCGGTATCGAGTAAATCCCATTGACCCAGACGTCTAGCTTTCCAGCGAGCATTCAGCGTTTTCCAAGAAATTAACATATCATAGGGCAAGCTCGTTCTCAGAGGCGGGTTGGCTACCACTCCTGCAACACGAAGATCGTATTCGTTGTTCAGCTGTAGAACTTTCCCGACCGCTTCCGCATCGCTGAAATACTTGTCGGCTAACCGCTCCGTCAGGATCACCGTAAAGGGATCATCCAATGCCTGCGATGCAGCACCCTGTATCCATTCTGTATCGAACACCTCAAAAAACTGGGATTCCACAAAAAATACAATATCTCCTTTAAAACGATTCTCTCCCACGGTAATCATCACATCGGAATCCCTATAAATTTGTGTGCTTTTTTCCAGTTGCGGGAAATCACTTCGCAAGGCCGCTGCTGTCGGAAACGGTGTGCCCCCAGCATAATCTCTTCCTTCGGTGCGGTTTACCTGGGTTACAACACGGTATATTTGTTTTTTCTCTGCAAAATGCGAATCAAAACCGAGTTCGTATTCTACGAAAAGAAAAATAAGGATGCAGACTGCAATTCCAATGGCTAGTCCTATGATGGTGATGAAAGAATGCACTTTATGTTTTCTAATATTCCTCAATGCAATCCTCATATGACTTTTAAACATTTTTATTTCTCCAGGAGCGAATTTAAAACCTGCATTCCCAATTTTAATTAGCAATAAACATGCCAATTTCGTCTTCTTGGGGTTTTCTAACACTATGAAACATACATGTATCATTAATTAACAGCTAATGTCCGTTCTCGCACAGAAATAAATATTCCCCATATCAACTTTGTGTTAGAGAATAGTCAAGATTCCGTAAGCAAAGGGGTCAGACCTTAAAGACTTCAGTAACATTCCTTTTGTAATTATGCTTCTTCTCTGCATATACAGTTTTCTCTTGAGGTGCTTCCGTTTGATAAGGCGAAAAATACTGATGATTATAAAATTATTACCTGAGAGTTCTGAATTCTGGAAAATGGGAATGACTGAAGTTTTTAAGGCCTGACCCCGCGTTCTGTCTCGAACCTTTCCCAACTTGACAAACGTTTGTTTAATTATTATCTTATGTATATGAACAAACGTTTGATTAATTCTATAAGACAAAGGAGACTGCCATGAGGGTCAAAGGGATGGGTCTTATCCTAATATTATTTTTATCCACGACAGTCTTGGGCCAGGGACTGTTTGAGGAGGCTGAAGGGAGCCAGGACCAGGAAAAGGCCTTCGAGCTGAACGGCTACTTGCGGAGCACCTTGTATCTGGGAAAAGTTCCTGAGAGAAGCCAGGGCGAGATAAAAAGCGGCTACGGTGAGTTCTCTCTTAAGCTCAGAGCGAATAAAGAGGGATTTGGCAGTGCGTTTGCCGAGGTTCGGTTCAGGAAAGGATATGAATTCAATGATTATGTGACTGAATTCATTATCCGCGAAGCGTATGTCAGCGCTTACCTGGGTCCTTTTGACTTCAGGATCGGACACCAGATTGTAGTCTGGGGTCGGGCAGATGGTATCAACCCGACTGATAACATCACTCCCAAAAATATGCTCGTTCGCTCCCCTGACGAGGATGACAGAAGAGAAGCCAATTTCCTTCTGCGGACATTTTTCAATGCGCACCCGGTCAGGATTGAGTTGATCTGGGTGCCTTTCTTCAGGTCTTCTGTCGTGCCCACAAACCTTATCCCCTTTCCACCTGGAATTAGCTTGGCTGATCCCGACTATCCGGACGCCAGACTGAAGAACGGCGCAATCGCGGCCAAGCTGAACCTGGAGCTGCCCGCATTCGATTTCTCCCTGTCTTATTTCAACGGACACAATCCTTTTGCCGGTATTTCATACTCTATCCCCGATCCGTTGCTGCCAGGACTGGACATTTTTCTTAAATCCTTCCGGGTGAATGTCCTCGGAGCTGACTTTTCAACGACCGTCGGAGGTTTTGGCCTGAGGGGAGAAGCAGCCTACAGAATTCCTTATGAAGACCCTGAATATTATGTCCATGTTCCCAATCCTGATCTTCACTATATCCTCGGTGTGGATAAGGAATTTTCCGGCGGCTTCAGTGTTATTTTGCAGTACATCGGAAGAACCGTCCTTGATTTTACTCCTTTAGCCGCGCCGATCGACCCTTTGGCCATCCCTATGTACGAACTCAGGCTCAAGAACAGGATTATCTTTTCCCAGCAGTACGAAACCAGTCATGCTTTTTCCTGTCGGCTGGGTTGGAATCTTCTTCATGAGACTTTGAACCTTGAAGTTGTCGGCCTGGCGAATGTCACCACAGAGGAATTTCTCCTCCGGCCGAGAATGGCCTATGACATCGCCGACGCCTTTACTTTTACCCTGGGAGGCGAGCTTTACTCAGGGCCAGTGGACACACTCTTTGACTTCATCGAGGACCATTTGAGTTCCTTGTTTGTCGAGCTCAAAATATCCTTTTGAGCGGGAGGAAAACGATGCCCAATCATAATCCAATCGAACCTAAACAAAGAATCCTGGAAGCGGCGATTTCCCTCTTTGCCCAGAAGGGATTTGCTTCAGTGGGTGTCCGCGAGATCGCCAAAGAAGCGAGTGTCAACATCGCGATGATCTCCTATTATTTTGAGGGGAAAGTGGGCATTCTGAAGTCTGTCCTTGAAGAATTTTTTGACCGGTATTCCCAAATGTTACAGGATGCGGTCGATGAAGGAAAATCCACAGAAGAGGGCATCAGAAGTCTGATCAGCCATATGACCGACTTCGTCAGAGAAAATACTGAACTGGCATTAGTGGCCTATAACGAGCTTCCTCTTGATCTTCCTGAGCTCACCGAACTCAAAGAGGAAAAGATAACGCGGATGATCGACATCTTGAGCGGGCTCATCAAGAGATTTGGGCTTGATCCGGAAGATACCTACCATCTGGGCATGATCGGGCCCAGCCTGATCTCTATGGTTTTCATGAACTTCAGGATTCAGTCGATATTGAGAAATGTCTTTAAAGTCAAGTTTGATGATACCTATTATGACGACTTCAAGGAGACCATCGCCACACTGTTTTTAAGCGGCATCCAGGGTATTGCGGCTAAAAAACGGACAATGAAAAGGAAAAGATCATGAAATCTCTTGCCGATATCATCGTCAAATGGCGCTGGGTGATCATTCCGCTTTTTATCCTTGTCGCCGCTTTCTTTGCCACTCGAATTCCAAAAGCTGAGATAGAATCCGACTTGAAGGCTATGCTCCCCTCTGATCTCCCATCAAGGCTCAACACAGAAGAGGTCGATGAGCTGTTCGGGGGCACGGAAATGCTCATGCTGATTATCAAGGCGGATGATGTGCTCGAGCCAGAAACACTCCAGCGCACTGAGGCCATTTCCAAACAGATGAAAAGGATCAAAGGCGTGGATAAGGTGCTTTCCCTTTTTGAGTTGAAGGATATTAAGGGCGAAGGAGGCGCGATGATCGTCAATCCTGCGGTCAAGCGGATTCCTCGAACCGTGGAACAGAAAGAAGAGTTGAAAAAGGAGATCATGAATAATGACCTTGTCTACGGTTCTGTCATTTCCAAGGACTTCAGTTTGACCGCAGTCATTGCCCTCCTGAAGACCGATGTCGAAGACAGCTTTATTGTGGGGGAGGTCACGAAGCTGATTGAGGAGAATCCCGGCGGAGAAGAGGTAATCATCGGAGGATTGCCGTATACAAGAGTCATGGTTGCAAGAAGTATACAGGGAGATTTACGCAAGCTCATACCTCTTGCCCTGCTCATCATGCTCGTGTTTCTTTTTATCTGTTTCAAACAACTCAGGGGCGTTATCTTGCCTTTTATCGTTGTTGTCATGTCCATCATTGTTTCGATCGGCATGGTTCCTTTGGTCGGGTGGAAGATTCAGGTCATTACCATAATCGTTCCCATCTTTCTGATCGCTGTGGCGAATGATTATGGAATCCATCTCATCGCCAAATATCAGGAGTTGAATGTCGATGAAAATCCTTACACCAACAAAGATCTGGCCAAAAATATATTCCAGAGCCTGAGCAAGCCTGTCCTGTTGGCGGGATTGACAACGATAGCCGGAATGCTCTGTCTTCTCGGCCATATCATTATTCCGGCCAGACAGTTAGGCCTTCTGGCGTCCTTTGGGATTGTGTTTGCCCTGGCGGCAAGTCTTTTTTTCATTCCTGCAGTCGTTTCCTTCCTCCCCAAAGGAAAATCAGTCTTTCGGGCCAATGAAAAGGCAAGTCAGCGATCGCTGCTGGACCGTGTTCTTCATTTCTTCGGAAGTTTTGTCTCCAAGCGTCCGAGAGCCATTGTCATCGCGGCTTTCAGCAGTGCCTTGGTTTTATCCGCAGGAATATTTTTTATCCATGTGGATTCAGACCCGAATCGATATTTTCCCAAGGATTCTCCGATTGTCAGGGCTGCAGACCTGATTAGTGAAAACATGGGGGGAGCGCAGAGTGTTTCAGTCGTTGTCAACGGTGATATAAAAGACCCCAGGATCATGAATAAGATTGACCGCCTGGAAAGAGAGTTGGGAGAATTTCCAGAAGTCGGCCATACCTCGTCCATTGCTCGTGTGGTGCGGATGATGAGCCGGGCTATAAATGATGAAGATGAAGAATGGTACGATGCCATTCCCGATACTCGAAACGCTGTGGCCCAATACTTTGAGCTCTACTCCATGAGCGGGGATCCGGAGGATTTCGAAAAAATGGTGGATTTTCCCTATGAGAATGCGCTGATCACTGCCCGGATCAACACCACCAGCACGCCAAAACTCTACAGAGTTAAAGAGGAAATTATGGAAATGACGAAAAACGATGAAGAGATAAGGCTGGCCGGAGGATTCGCCTTCATCCTCTCTGACTTAGCCCGGTTGATAGTCAATGGCCAGCTGCTGTCTCTGGGCCTGGCTATCGTGGTGGTGGGAATCTTTCTGATGCTATTGTTCCGGTCAGTCGTGGCCGGAATCGTTTCCTCTCTTCCTTTAGGCCTCTCGGTGATCGTGCTTTTCAGCTTGATGGGAATATTTAAGATCGAACTGAACGTGGCCACTGCCATGCTGTCCTCTATCATGATCGGTGTTGGCGTGGATTACACGATTCATTTCCTCTGGAGATACAGGGCAGAAAGGCGTAATGGGCTCATGCCTCAGGACGCCGCCAAGAAGACTCTGACCACAACGGGCCGTGGGATCGTTTTCAACGCCTTCTCAGTGATTGTCGGCTTTCTTGTGTTGTTCACTTCCGGCTTCATGCCTATCAGGTTTTTCGGATTTCTGATCGTGGTTTCGATTTTCTCCTGTCTTGTCGGCGCTCTGGTCCTCATCCCGGCGCTCTGCTTGGTGTTCAGGCCGGATTTCCTGGAACCGAATAAAATGATCAGCTTAAAGAGTTAGGATGTCAGATGGTGATGGAGTAGTGTGAAGTGCATTTATTTTTACGGAATATATGGATATTGGGGACTGTCCCCAATTTGTGCGGCACATTGGAACGAGTAAAAATTAATCAGCAAAGGAGTATGACATGAATAAAATCAGGTTGTTAACCGTGCTATCAGCGGTACTTTTTCTTGGTTCAGGTCTTGCGTCTCAGGAAGAATTGAGCGCGAAGCAAATCATGGATAAAGCCTTTGAAGTGACAAAGCTTACTGGCTCAGAGGCTGTTTCGACTATGACCATCATCGACAGCAAAGGGCGCGAGCGGGTCAGAGAGATCGCGATGGTGACCAAGCTTTTCGATAACGGCGATACAGAAAAAAGGCTTCTCCGCTTCCTCGCCCCTGCTGACGTGAAAGGGACGGGCCTGCTCGTGTTTGATTACGAGCAAAAAGATGATGACATGTGGCTCTTCATGCCGGCTCTGAGGAAGACTAGGCGGATTGTCAGCTCCGAGAGAGCCAAAAGCTTCATGGGCTCGGAATTTTCTTATGCGGACATGTCCCCGCCCATACTGGATGAATTCACATACAGGATTTTGAGCGAAAAAGAGGTGGAAGGCACTCTGTGCTGGGAGATAGAAATGGTACCGATTGATGAAGATGTAGCTGATGAGAATGGTTTTTCCAAGAGGATAGCTTATATCGGGAAAAAAGACTATGTCATAAGAGGAGCAGTGTATTACGACCTCGATGGCGAGCTGCATAAGGAGCTCTCCGTTAAAGAGATTCGAGAGCTGGATCCCGTTAACCACAGGTACAGACCCATACATATGATCATGGTCAATAGACAAAACGATAGGAAGTCAATCCTGAAAATAAATGAAATCCAGTTCAATCCAAACGTGAAAGATGACTATTTTACCACGAGGTACCTGGAGAGATATTAAGTGTCCTGATACTATCCGTCGTTGACTTTGTCTGGGGGCGGGGTGAATAGGACTCCCCCCCGGTTTCAACCCATCTCCTCTCTGTGTTTTAGCAATAGCTAGACACTCTCACCCCTAAATTCACCCCCTGAAATCGTCGCTGCAGGTGATTGATAAAATCTAAAAAAGGATTATTAATATAGAGAACGCTGAAGATATGAGGAAAAAATGAAAAGATGCACACTTTTTGCCCTTACCGCGATCCTGCTCTTGGGCGGATGTTCCACTTCTGAGAACACGGGGAACTTCCAACTCTACTTGACCGACCAGCCGATTGAAGGCCTGGAGCATGTTTATGTCACGATAAGCGCGATTAAGGTCCAGAAAGATGACAGCTCTGTGGTCACATTATGGCAAGGGACAGAGACGTATGATTTGCTCGCCTTGAGAGACGTCGAGGAGCTCGTCGTCGATGTAGATTTGGACGCGGGAACCTACACTCAGATTATAGTTGTTATAGATGCTGTTTCGGTCGTGGTTTACAGTAATACTTATGATTTGAGCATCAATCCAGGTTTAGAAGTGAGGATTCCTGTAGGCTTCACCATCCTGGATAATGATTTGACTGAAGTGGTGCTGGATTTTGAAGTGGATAGCTCGTTGGAAGGATACGGGGACCAGTACTTATTTATTCCTGTGATTTCAGTCGACAGCATAAGATAAGCGATCGATTGGGTTTAGGATTAAAATATTAAATCGGGGTTTATGGGCTCTTTCCTCCCCGGGCTATATGCCATACGCCCTTCAATGCGCTGTCAAAAGAGGGGAAAAAGGGCAGGCTGTTATTGAGGGGAAAAGAAGCGGGAGGAAAGAGCTTTTTTTATACTCAATAAAAAGGGGACAGGCCCCTTTTTTTAAGAAGAAGGACAATCTCAATTCTTCTTTAATAAAAGGAGTAAAAAGGACAGTCCTTTAAAAAAAGGGGGCTGTCTCCTTTTTCACTTTAATGAGCCGGCTTCTTATTAGGACAATTTAGGCTGGCTTCGCAAATCATTCCTTCTCGTTTCCGGATTTCATTGTCACTTTTATCTTGTTTGTTTCCGCAAGTTTTGAGGTCAAGTAAGTTGCACTTTGTTTTGATATTTTGTACTTCTTGGCAATCTGCTCGATATCAACAGACTTGCTTTTTTTGATGAAATCCAGGATTTCCTCTTCAATCTGAGAAAGCCATTCCTTAAAAAGCTCTTGTATCTCCGGTGGGGCGGCAAGAGACATCTCATCACTTTGGGTAAAAGATGACATCATTTTTTGACACATGTCCCAAGGTGAAAAACCCATAGAATTTTTTCTTCCTTGCTTTGTTTTTCCTGTCATTTTTATCCAGGGTGGTCCCTCACCGCCTTGATGTCTGCCCATCATCATGCTCATCATATCCATCATGGGATTCTGACCGCCCTTTGTGCCACTCTGCATCATATTTTGCATCATCTCAGTCATCATTTGCTGCTTTTCTTCATCCGACATACCGGAAAAGAATTTATCCATCATGGTATTCATCATCTCCTTTTTTTCTTCGGATGACATTTTTTCGAACATTTTATCCATCATTTTGTCTTGAAAGCCCATCATAATCCTCCTTAAAGTTTATTTTCCGCTCCATTTTGTTTTCCACCACGGGGGACAGAAAAACATCGGTTTTTCGATCTTTAGGTCCCGCAGGGCACTGGATATTTCCAGGAATAATCCCAGGGCATCTAAGATCTTTTTATCTTTTAATTTGTAGTAGATAAAAGGCCCAGACCTTTTGGCTTCCAATATCCGGGCATTTCTCAAAGCTCTCAGATGATGTGAAACGAGAGGTTGAGATAGCTTCATAGCGTCGACGATCTCAGATACTGAACGCTCATCCCCTCCTATAAACTTAATAATCCTGAGCCTGTTTGCTTCCCCCAGAGTCTGAAACACAAATTGCAGTTTACTCGCATCATCCATTTTATAAATCTTTGTTTATATAAGCAGCAATTTATATAAACTGTTATTTATATAATAAGTTCGCCGTGAGGTTTTGTCAAGTCCCGGAGCCTTTTTATTAGATTATATCTTTTGCCAATCCAATATTTGGTTTCTCCCCCTTCATTTAAGCCTTGATTTTTGATAACTTTCCATGAGATATTCATGTTCTTCGAATTGACTGACTCTGATTCCATGCGATGAGGGAGGAAGCAATGGAACGGATTGAGGAATTTTTAGCCAACCTTCCTTTATTCAAGGGATTTTCCAAAGATAACCTCAGGAAATTGATTGAAAAAAGTCAGGTGAGGACTTTTGCTCCTGAGGAAATGATAATCCAATTCGGTCAGCCTGGAAGATTCCTGGGGATTATCCTTGAGGGACAAGCTGTTGCGCTGGTGAAGAACAAAACAGGCGAACTTGTTCCGTTGGGGGTGATCAAGCCGGGAGAATTCCTGGGCGAGATGTCTCTGTTGACGGGTGAGCCCACGACGGCTGATGTGACCGCTCTGGAGAAATGCGAGATTTTTCTCATTCCTCAAGAGATATTCTCGACATTTATTGCCGTGAATCCCACTGCTGTCCAGATACTGGCGAAGACCATAACAGAAAGGCTCCTGAGCCGACAGCAGAGTGAGGAAGAACAGATGCGAGTCGAGGCCGCCTGGAAGAGAGCATCAGATCCTTATGGATTAAAGTTGTCTCCGGCAACCCCTCAGAGAATCCTGGTCATCAACTGCGGCAGCTCCTCGTTGAAGTACAGCTATTTTGACACCGCTCAGGAGAAGAATAATATTGAGGGAATTGTGGAGGGCATAGGCCTGGAGAACTCACGCCTCATTTCTTCATCGAGCCAAGGCAAAGTGAAGAAAAAACTCGGGACCGCGGGCTATGAAGAGGCCTTCAAGGCTGTAGTCGACCTGCTGACAGACACCGGCATAGGAGTGATCAAGGACTTGAGCGAACTCAGCGCGGTCGGTCACCGGGTTGTTCATGGCGGAGAAAAATACAGCAATGCGGTGATAATCGATGATGAAGTGATTGCGGACATCGATAAATATTCCAGCCTGGCCCCTCTTCACAATCCTCCAAACCTGATGGCCATCAGGGAGAGTATTAAACTCATGCCGGATGTCCCCCAGGTGGCTGTGTTTGATACCGGTTTTCATCAGAAGATGCCTCCTCATGCCTTTCTTTATGGCCTGCCGTACGAGTTTTATGAGTCCGACAATATCCGCAGATACGGCTTCCATGGCATTTCCCATAATTTTGTGGCTCTTCAGGCTGCGGCCTATTTAAAACGCAATTTTCGAGAATTAAATATCATCACCTGCCATTTGGGGAATGGAGCTTCGGTGTGTGCTATCGACCACGGCCGGTCAGTGGATACCAGCATGGGGCTGACACCCTTGGAAGGTTTGATAATGGGGACCAGATGCGGGGACATTGATCCTTCGACAATTATCCATCTTTCCAGAGAAAAAGGGTTTTCCGTTGATGAAATCGACGAAATACTGAATCGCCAGAGCGGTCTGAAGGGGCTGTCTGAAGTTTCAAGCGATTTGAGAGACATTGAAGAGGCTGCCAATAAAGATAACTATCAGGCGCTCCTGGCTATTCATGTTTTCTGCTACAGGCTGCGCAAGTACATAGGCGCTTACACTGCGGCCCTAGGGGGGCTGGACGCGATCGTGTTTACAGGTGGCATCGGGGAAGGCAGCAAATGGGTCAGAGGATTAGCCTGCCAGGGATTATCCCATATGAATATCCGTGTGGACCTGATCAAGAATAAGACGGCCTCGCCCGGTCCAGGCGAAGTGGCGGATATCTCCGATGAACTCTCTCAGGTAAAAGTCCTGGTTATTCCTACAGATGAAGGGAGAATGATTGCCAGGGAAACCATTCGCACTCTGGGTTATCAGGATGTATCCCGGGTCATCAAGAGTCAGGAGGAAAAGAAGATTCCTATCGAAGTGTCAGCTCATCATGTCCATCTCTCCAGAAAAGAAGTCGAGTCGCTCTTTGGGGAGGGAAGTGAACTGACCTGCAGGTCAGACCTCTCCCAGCCCGGGCAGTTCGCTTGTGAGGAGACGGTCAACCTTATTGGGCCCAAAGGTCGTGTCGAGCGCGTGCGAGTTCTTGGGCCCGAGCGCAAAGAGAGCCAGGTCGAGATATCCATGACGGAAGAATTTAAACTTGGAATCAAGGCCCCGATTCGAGCCTCTGGCGCTCTGGAGGGAAGCCCGGGGATAACTCTTGAAGGGCCAAAGGGCAAATGCACGCTCCCCAATGGAGTCATCTGCTCCGTTCGGCACATCCACATGTCTCCAAAGGATGCTCTTTCCTTTGGCTTGAAAGATCGAGATATTGTTAAGATTGAGGTTCAAGGGGCGCGGACATTGACCTATGGTGATGTCCTGGTCAGAGTCCACCCTGACTTTCGACTCAGCATGCATATTGATACGGATGAAGCCAACGCCGCGAACATAAGAACCGGGATGGAGGGAATTCTCGTCGGTGTTCAGGACCGCAGATAGGAAGATAGAGGTCGCATCTTAACATTTGACATTTCATATCTAGAGATTAGCCAATAAGGATTTTCTTTAATGCCTATAAGGGGAAAAAATAGGAAGTTGAGAAATGTCAAATGTTAAGATGCGACCCCTAAGTTTAATCCAGGACTTCGTAGGCCATGACAGGTTCGCTGGCTCCTTTAACTTCTCTTGGGCCGATCTTTTGAATATTGAATTTTCCTTTCACACGGCGGTATGTCTCTTCTCCGATGATAATTTGATTCGGTTGGGCCAGCGACTCCAACCGTGACGCGATGTTGACCGGGGTGCCGATAACGGTGTATTCCATTCGTTTGGGCGAGCCGATGTTTCCTGCCACGACATGGCCGGTGTTTATTCCTATGCGGATGCTAAAATTGACATCTCCTTCTGCCTTCTCTATCATTGCCAGTAATTCCTGCCTCATTTTAACGGCTGCTGAAACAGCTCTTTCCGCATCGTTTTTCTTCTCTATAGGGGCCCCAAAAATGGCCATCAAGCTGTCCCCTATGTATTTATCCAGTGTTCCGTCATACTCGAACACAATATCTGTCATCCTGGAAAAGAAACGATTCAAGAGCGTATTGATTTCACGCGGTTGCATGTTTTCAGTCAGGCTGGTGAAACCGATAATGTCTGTGAAGAGAATGGTCGCTTCTTTGTCTTTGGCATCCATGAGGTCGTCCGCTGATTCAAGCGCTGATTTTACAATCATGTCTATGACCTGAGGAGAGTGAAACCTCTCCAGTCTGTTTCTCATGCGCTCTTCTTCACGGATTTTCTCATTCAGGCTGGCCTGTTCGAGTATCATGGCCATCTGGCAACTGATAGTTTTAAGGAGTTCCAGGTCGGCCTCGGTGTACCGGTTGTCTGGTCTTATGCTGTCCAGCTGGATAACTCCGATAATCTCATCTTTTCTCCAGAGAGGCACACACATGGCTGATCGGATATTCTGAGCCACCAGGCTTTCAGCCGAGCCGAATCTCGTGTCAACCATGGCATTAGATGTCAAAAGAGCCACTTTGTCCGTGATGACTTTGTTGATGATCGTCCGGCTCGCTCGAATATTTCCCTTGGTTTTGACTTTCTCGTCTTTGTATTTGATGACGACCGGGATGAACTTTTGCTCCTTTTTATCTTCAGTCAGGATCAGGAAGCCATAATCCGCATCGATGACTACGAAAATATAGTCCATAATTTTTTTCAACAGCTCATTGAAATCGTGGATTGTATTCAACTGCCGGCTGATTTCATACAGGACAAAAAGCACTTTGTTCACTCTCTCNNTGGCTTTCGACTTCGGCCTTTTTTTCTTAAGAAGAGAAGGACCTTCCCGCTCAGCCGGCTTTTCTTGCGTCTCGGGCGGAATCAGTAACGACTGGGAATCCATCTGACAGCTCTCTTCAGGGTTGATCTTCATTGTGTGCTGGTGCCATTGGGCATAATCGCCGTCTTTATCGAAGAAGAGAGATTTTGTGGGA
>JABAOC010024243.1_pt1 | contig 18614 bp, 4 predicted proteins | sample 7062161 | NCBI WGS metagenome assembly JABAOC01 (sample SAMN14538625, study PRJNA623070) | marine sediment metagenome | biome: marine biome [ENVO:00000428]; feature: marine pelagic biome [ENVO:01000023]; material: deep marine sediment [ENVO:00002113] | place: India: Gulf of Khambhat ... | reverse complement strand
GGCCAAAGGTTCTCCCATCCCCATGAGGACGATATTGGTTAGTTCGTCCCGTAATGAACGGTGGCCACCAGTGTGGCTCCTTTATCATCGAAACTGTCGCGTCCGAAATTGGAGGAAAAATAGTCGTAGGTATCTCCCAGGAAATCGTAAGCGTTATCCGCATCCTCATCACCTATAGGTTTCTCCTCGCCTTCGGAACGAACCAAGTCACCAGGAAGGTTGACGCCACCACCAGCATCATGTATTTGCCGGTCACGGTCGGTGTTCAACTCGTTGTAGGTGGTCAAGACCTCCCCCGTGTGGGCGTCCACGACATACAAATTCCGTGAAGGCTCCTGTTCGTCAAAAATGCGAACCAGCCATGCCAGATGATCGCCTGAAACGGCAGGGTCAATGTGGCCACTGTAAATCCGTAAGAGAGGCTCTTCCCAAAGGATCCCCTCTGGCTGAATGGTCCTGACTATGGCGAGCGCAGCCTCACGATCGAGCGTCGGCTGGGGACGAACAGCCAGATGGGGAATGAATCGGCCATTGACTGCCCGTACCGTTTTACCATCGGGTGCATAGTGGACTCTCACCTCCGCTCCATAAACGGGAACACCCTGATGCACCTGATGGAGCTTGATATGGATCATGCCAATACGGTCCACCTTTCTTTCCCGGAAGACCAGTTCCTTCTCGGCGTTGGGCATTCCCAAGAGGTCCTGGTACCGAGCGAGGAAGGCGAGCACAGAAACAGAGGGGCTTGCGGTAAGTGTTTCGCCGTCTACCCCGCTGTCGAGGCCGCGGCGGCTGCGTAAAAATCTAACGGCCCCTGTGACCGGATCACGGGTGATCTCCAAATCCCCAGGAACAGACGAAGTTTTCCCTGGGGAAGATGAAGCCCCCAAATCGAGGGGGAGGGACAAAGCCGAAGTCCCGTTCATCAGGAAAATCGCGAGGACTGCAACAAGACCAAATCTCAACAACCGCTTCACATCCATAATCCTTTCTCCTTTCCGAAGAGTGAGTTACGTTCTCTCTCTGCTGGGTGAGCCGCCCACCTTTCTAATTGTTCGAAAGTAACGCGGAGACTTCTGACTTTGATGAGGAGTCCCGGCCATCGATTCCAAATCGGGTTTTTACGAGATCCGTTAGCCCAATATCATATTTTGGAAGGGTATGGCATTCTTGCAGCTCGACTCTTCGAGGCACAAAGCCAATGTGGAAAAGGATTTTCCACAACTGATTACCCTTGCCCGCATAGCATAAACTACCTTGTGCGGAAGTAGTTCCCGCACCGATGAGCAAATTCCGAGCCACTGTTAGATAAAGCGATAAATTATGAAGAAATAGCTGTAAAGTCAATTATCCAGTCAACTTCAAGGCATCATCCAGTTTGAGAACCTAAAAACTCCATCCAAATCCTTGATATCAGGATTAAAATAGATGAGGCGATTGATGTTGAAAAGTAATAAAAAGGATTCTGGGAAAGTTACAGATTTGTATTACTATTACAAAAATGAAACTGCATTGGGAAGGATGCTCAGGGCATGAAGAGTTGTCTTAGTATGAATGGTTACTATCGTGATATCGTGGCTTTTGTTTTTATTATCAAATCATTACAGAAAAAAGGTGGTTGTTTCAACAAAAAAAGAGCGCCGGAAGCAAAGTCACCGTCAAAATGCCCAGGTAGAAAAAAGGGAACTGAGTAACGAAAATGATTGACTCAATAATCCACCCCTCCTTCATCTCATCCTCTATCCCATCTTCCTTCTCAGCTAAAAGCCCACACGATAAAATGAACCACAAAATCACCCGATTACATAGGTATGTTAAACCACACCCTGCAGGAATTGAAATCCTCATGTCTGGCAGTAATGTAATTATATAGCTGTGCAATTATGTAATTACAGATGATNNTGTAATTATATAGCTATGCAATTATGTAATTACAAATGATGTAATTATTGCAATTGTGTTGTCATAAATGACGTATTTATGTAACTATATAATTATCAAGAACTTTATAGCGTGTAAGCAGGGAAAAAGAGACACCATGGGATAAATCATATCAAGATTTTTCGCCTTTATTTTTTTTCCTTGACATTGCATCGGAAAATATGATATAAGACGGTTTCACCAAAGGGACTTTATCAGATCATGAAGGCATGAGGTTGTTTATCTGAAGAGATTATTTGTGGTTTGAAATTCAATTTTGGATAAATAAAAACGAGAAAACCAAAGCCCGATTGATTGGGGGGGAAGCTAGGGCTAAATTTGACAAATGAATAAGTCGGATGGTTGATAGCCAGAAATGCTTTTTACTACTCTTAGAATAAACCAACTAGAACAGGACTTTGACTATTAGCCATTTATGGAGCGTTTATTTTAACAGCTCCGGCGCCGGACCCTTCATAAAAGTAGTCCGGTTTTCATCTTCTTGGGGGGCTATTGTTGCCAAAGAAATTAAAGAGGGGAATTTCTAATTGTTGAGCATAGCATACTATTGAATAGCCGAACGGAACAGAGAAGCGGGCGATAGAGTCGATCTCCAGGGATTGGGTAGTGCAAAGGGACACCTAACGCCAAAACGGTGGGGTGGGAAAAACCAAAAAATCTAATATCTGAAACGGGATGCCCTGCATCTCAAGCGGGTGGAGCTTCGTTCTGGAAAAGATGTATGAAACTGGATGTACCTGCGCCTCTCGTAATCAAGTCGTTTGTGTTTGTGCTTACTGTGTCCGTCTCGATAACTGACATCTTCCTCACTTCTTCCATAGCGATCTTGACCCAGCATGGAGGTCATTTCAGATTCCAACGAGAAACTCAAGTGACGCCTGAAAGTCTGCTGAGCATCAAGGCATATGGTTTCAAGAAGCTTCCGCGGAACCCCTACGGGATCCTTGATAAGATCTCTCATTTCTGGTTCGTCCCATTTCAGTTCAATCACAGACATTCTCATTTCTTGGTCTCATGAGGCAACCCGTGAATAGCAAATTGAAGCTGTTGGTTCTGACTCCTGCGGGTTCTCCAAACCCATCGCTGGCCATTGCGGCGAGTAGAGCCGGCGGATTGGGGGTACTCGATCTGGAATATACCCGTGATCAACAAGCTGCACTGAATGGCCTACAAAAGTTGGCCAGGTATGCCAGGAATGACTTCGGGATCAAGGTGGATGGCGATGACATTCAGTTTTTGACCATGGTAACTTCAGATTTACCAAAAGATCTCAAGGCAGTCATCCTTACTTACAGTGATCCTCAGAAATTGGAGGAAGAAGTACAGGCCCTTCACGGTAAAGGGCTTTCGGTCATACTGGAGAGCACTTGTTTAGATCAGGCCAGGGTTGGGGAGCAAATAGGAGTCGATGGCATCATCGCCAAGGGGTACGAGGCGGGTGGACGAGTAGGAAATGAAACCACTTTTATTTTGCTGCAGCGATTCCTGAAGCACCTCCGGCTCCCTATCTGGGCCCAGGGAGGCATAGGTTTGCATACCGCAGCCGCTTGCTATGCAGGCGGGCTAACTGGGGTTATTCTTGACGTGCAAATGGCTTTGACTCGGGAGTCCCCCTTATCGGAAGAGGTCAAAACCCACATTGCGATGATGGACGGGAGTGAGACCGTATGCCTCGGGGACGAAATCGGGGAATGCTACCGGGCCTCTTCACGGCTGGGAATCCCTGTGGTCAAGGAACTGCAGGAAACGGAAAGAGCTCTCGCCAGGAAGGCTATACCTAACCGAGAGATCGCTGCTACCTGGCGCCGGACCATTGCACGACACGTGGGCTGGGATTTCCCCGAACGTCACCTGTTTCTCCTCGGACAAGACATAGCACTCGCCGCACCACTTGCCCAGCAATTTGAGACTGTAGGAGGCATTTTAGAAGCTGTTCGTCAGGCGATCGATACCCACTGTCGGGCCGCACAAACCTACCGTCCGCTGGCTGAAAAATCCCCTCTAGCACAGTCTCACGGCACCCGCTACCCCATTGTCCAGGGCCCCATGGCCCGGGTGAGTGAGACTCCAGCCTTTGCTTACCAAGTGGTACAAAAGGGTGCCCTTCCGCTTCTGGCTCTCGGTGAGATGCCCGCCCAAGAGGTGGATGGTTTGCTTCGGGAAACTCGCTCCCTCCTTAAAGACAACCCATGGGGAGTAGGCCTGTTGGGATTTCTCCCCCACGATCTATATATGGAACAAGTAAAGGTGGTTGTCGACCGTCATCCACCTTTCGCCTTGATCGCAGGAGGACTCCCCAATCAAGCCCGTGAACTGGAAGGGGAAGGCATTTCCACATATCTTCATGTCCCTTCTCCGGGGTTACTCCGGATGTTCCTTGATAATGGAATAAGAAGATTCGTTTTTGAGGGGCGAGAAGCTGGGGGGCACGTGGGTCCCTTTTGTAGTTTTGTGTTGTGGGAAGCGATGATCAACGTCTTGTTGGATTACCTCGCATCGAACAACCCATCCGAGGAATTTCATGTCCTCTTCGCGGGAGGAATCCATGACGCACTGTCGGCCTCAATGGTAGCGGTCATGGCAGCCCCCCTAGCGGAACAGGGAGTTGGTGTGGGAGTTCAGCTCGGCAGCGCATATCTCTTTACTCACGAAGCGGTTACCACCGGTGCAATTGTCAAGGGTTACCAACAAGAGGCGATAACGTGTGGTAGAACCACCCTTCTGGAAACTGGCCCCGGCCACGCGATCCGTTGTCTTGATACGCCCTATACAAAGGTTTTTGACCAAGAAAAACAACGGTTGTGCCAGCGAGGAAAGTCGCCAGATGAAATACGGGATACCCTAGAACGTATGAATTTCGGACGGCTCCGGGTCGCATCTAAAGGGATCATAAAGAATCCCGACTATGGTCGAGATCCCAAAGCACCACGATTTGTGGCTCTTTCAGAGAAGGAACAGAGCGTCCAAGGCATGTATATGATTGGGCAACTCGCCGCCCTTCGGGACCAGACCGTTACCATTGATACGCTCCACCAAGATATCACAGCCGGGAGCTCAAAAAGGGTTGGAGCGCTCTATAAGAACCGCCATAGGCTATCCCCCAAGAAAACGCGACCACCTTCTGATGTCGCAATCATTGGGATGGCCTGCATATTCCCTGAGGCCTCTCATTTACAAACCTACTGGGAAAATATCCTCAACAAAGTCGATGCCATAAGAGAGATCCCCAGCGACCGATGGGATTGGAACCTGTACTACCACCCCGACCGCAAAGCGAGAGATAAGGTCTATTCCAAATGGGGAGCCTTCCTGGATGATGTTCCCTTCGATCCCCTGCGGTATGGAATGCCGCCTCATTCCGTGTCTTCTATTGAGCCACTCCAGCTTCTGACCCTGGAAGCAGTCAGCCAGGCTCTGGAAGACTCTGGTTATTCCAAACGACGATTTCCGCGAGAGCGTACCTCGGTTATCCTCGGCATTAGCGGGGTGGGTGAACTTGGCCAACGCTACAGTTTCCGATCAGCATTGCCGGCATTCTTTGGAAACCCTTCGGACGATATTCTGTCTCGCTTTGATAATGCCTTACCGGAATGGACGGAGGACTCTTTTCCCGGGATCCTCATGAACGTTGCCGCTGGAAGAGTGGCCAATCGTTTCGACCTAGGGGGCATCAATTACACGGTGGATGCGGCGTGTGCCTCATCTCTGGCTGCTGTTTATCTGGGCATAAGGGAACTGGAAAACCACTCAAGCGATATGGTTATTGTTGGCGGTGCCGACTGCATGCAAAATCCCTTTACCTATCTCTGTTTTGCCAAAACACAGGCACTATCATCCCGCGGACGTTGCCATACCCTCGATGAAGGTGCTGATGGGATTGCTCTGGGTGAGGGAATTGCCGCTGTTATGCTTAAGCGTTTGGCCGATGCCGAACGGGATGGAGACCGCATCTATGCCCTCATCAAAGGTGTCGGGGCCTCTAGCGATGGAAAGGATAGAAGCTTGACCGCACCTGGCAGGGAAGGTCAGATCAGGGCGCTTCAGCGAGCATACGCAAAAGCTTGTGTCTCGCCGAATACGGTGGAACTCATCGAAGCTCATGCTACGGGAACCGTAGTTGGGGATCGTGTGGAGATCGAGGCCCTGAGCCAGGTCTTCAAGGATGCCGGGGCCGGCTCGCATGTCTGCGCCATCGGATCGGTCAAGTCTATGATCGGTCACACGAAGTCCACTGCCGGACTAGCGGGCCTAATGAAGGCGGCCCTGGCTTTGCATCATAAGGTCTTGCCGCCCACGATCGGTGTGGAAAAACCCAATCCCGGACTTCGCTTCCCGGATACTCCCTTTTACATAAACACCGAGACACGTCCCTGGATTCGCCACTCGGTAGAATACCCTCGCAGGGCTGGGGTAAGCGCCTTCGGTTTCGGGGGAACCAATTTCCATGCGGTCTTGGAAGAATATACCGCCGATTATCTCGACCACCTGAGGCTGGCATCTTTCCAAGAATGGCCGAGTGAATTGTTTATCTGGAAGGAACATTCCCGCAAGGAATTGTTAGAAGCAATAAGGCCGGTTGAGGAAGCCCTTGCCCAGGGGGCAAAACCCTCGCTTGGGGACCTTGCCTACACGTATGCTCAAAAGAATGAACAGAAACGGCCGGGAACGGCCGGAACGGGCTCAAGCCTCGCGGTGGTTGCCTCTTCCGTGGAAGATTTGAAACAAAAACTTGACCAGGCCAGGGAAGCCTTAACAAGTTCCACCACCGTGGTCAACAATCCACGGGGAATTTACTTTACTGAACAACCCCTGACTACGGAAGGAAAGGTCGTATTCCTATTCCCTGGCCAGGGTTCCCAGTACGTCAATATGTTTGCCGATCTCGCCGTTCAATTTCCTGAGATCCGTACGGCCTTCGAACGGAGTGATCGCATTCTGGAAGGGAGACTACCCGGATCATTGAGTACCTTCATTTTTCCCCCTTCCTCCTTTCGTGAAGATGAAAGTCGCTCGCCAGAAGAGGCCCTTGCCCAAACCTGGGTTGCCCAGCCCGCCATGGGAACGGCGGATTTGGCCATGTTTCATCTTCTCGAGTCTCTCGGAATCAAGCCAGACATGGTCGCCGGGCACAGCTACGGAGAATACGTAGCGCTCTGTGCTGCGGGGGTCCTCAGCGAAGAGGACCTGATAGCTCTTTCGGAGGCCAGAGGACGCTTTATTGTTGAGGCAGCGGGCTCAGAACCGGGCACCATGGCCGCTATTCAAGCAGGGATTCGGACTGTCTCTGAAACCCTCGAGAGTAGAGAGGGGATATGGATCGCTAATGTGAATGCTCCAAAGCAGACAATCATTTCCGGTACCCAGTCAGCTGTGAAAGAGGCGGTTGGGAGGTTCGAAAGCTCAGGGATACAAGGGCGTCTGATCCCTGTTGCTTGCGCATTTCACTCTCCCATCGTGTCCGAAGCTTCTGAGGGGTTAAGAAAATTCCTTTCGGATATCGACCTGGGTGTTCCACAGATAAAAGTATACTCCAATACCACTGCATGCCCTTATCCTGAAAAGCCCAAGGTTATCGCAAAACAGCTAGTCCAACATCTGGTTAGCCGGGTAGAGTTCGTTCGGGAAACCGAAGCAATGTACGAGGACGGAGCTCGCATTTTCGTGGAAGTCGGGCCGGGAGGGGTATTGAGCGGGCTTGTTGACCAGATCCTTGGTGACCGCCCACACCTCGCGGTCACCTCCAACCAGGCCGGAAGGTCGGGGTTGGTTCAACTGCAACACTTACTCGGAAAATTAATTGTACACGGTGTTCCGGTCAAAATGGACCGCATTTACAAGGGTAGGTCACTGAAAGAAATTGATCTGGAAGCCTTGTACACGCAACCCCATCAGAAGGGCCGCTCCTCTAACACATGGCTCGTCAATGGTAGCAGGGCCAAGCCCCTGAAGGAAGTCTCCGGATCCGCCCCTACCAAGCCGTTCAGGCCCATGAAACTCTCCTTTACCGAAGAGACGACTGCTCCGGCCTCGGCCGAACTGAAAGAGGGGCCAATCTTGACGTCTAAGGCTCAGGGTGAACCACAGACCGGTATCTCAACTGCCCCAGCCAAAGCCAGCAATCCCGAAACCACATTTTCTGTTAGCCCGTCGCTTTCGGGCAATGAGATGAGCCAGGTCATGCTCCAATTTCAACGGTTGATGCAACGTTTCCTGGAGATTCAGAAGAGCGTGACCATGGCCTATCTCCATGGAACAACAGATGAAGCCAAACTTTCCGCGGAGGTTATCGACGAAACTCTTCGGAATTTGACCTTTCCGATTCCATCTCCACCCGCGGACTTTCAAGTCCCCTCCTCACGGCAACAGCAAAAGATTACATCCCAAGAATCATTCCCAGAGCAGATGCCAACCGAAACCCCGGTGACTTCAGAGAGTTCTCCGCAGGCCGTTGTGACATCTTCTTCGAGTGCAGAGGCTTCTTTGGGCCGAGAGGAGTTAATATCACGACTGCTAGAAATCGTCAGCGAGCGAACAGGATATCCCCAGGAGATGCTTAACCCGGATCTGGATCTGGAGGCAGATTTGGGCATTGATTCCATCAAAAGGGTGGAGATTCTGGGCCAATTTCTGCCATGCATTCTTCCACCTGGCAAAGCTTATTTATCCAGGGAAGTAGAGAACTTGGGCGGCAAAAGGACGCTGCGAGAGATCATAGAGTGGGTGGAGATACATAAAAGCTTTGGGGGTGAGGGGGGCGAACCTGAAGAGATCACGCCCGCCCTTATGGAACCAATCTCGGAGACCTCACGTGAACCTACGGAAGAAGATATCCTTCCTCGATTTACCGTGACGGCTGTCACCACACCCCTTGAGAACCGAGCCGCAAAGCTTGCATCCAATCGGGTGCTCATGGTGACGGATGATGGGAGAGGAATCGCACGGGCCCTCACAGAAAAATTCGAGCATCAGGGGTACAAAGTAGCTGTGGTTGAGTTGGGTGGAACACGCGAGAAAATGGGGAAAAATTGTTATGGTTTGAAAGACAGCTCAGAAGAAGCAATCGCCCAGCTCGTGGAAACCGTTCGGAAGCGCCAGGGTTCTGTCGGGAGCCTGATTCATCTCCTTCCCCTCAAGAAATGGACATCTTACGAGGATATAGACCTGGCGGGTTGGAGTGCCCGCATCAGCCTAGAGACTAAGACCCTGTTCCACTTGCTACGACTCTTAGAAAGCGACTTGAAGCAGGCTGCGAAGGAGGGCGGAGCGTGTTTGCTGTCCGCAACAGCATTGGGAGGAGGTTTTGCGAGTGACCCAAACGTCAACCAACAGGAGTTTTTCCCGGGGCAAGGTGCCATCCCCGGTTTACTAAAAACGATAGATGTTGAATGGCCGGAAGTACGGGTGAAGGCCGTAGATCTTCCCCCCGATCAACCTGCATCGGACCTTGCGGTTCACCTCATGGCAGAGATTCAGGCAGATGACGGTATCGTAGAGGTGGGGTACGACGGTTCCCGCCGCATTTCTTTGGGCCTGGCGGAGACACCCTTGGTTCAAAGGGCGGAAGACTCCCTGGAGATTGATTCCTCTTGTGTCATCCTTGTTACCGGGGGAGCACGGGGTATTACTGCAGAAGTAGCTTTTGATCTGGCAAGACGCTATCAGCCAACCCTTATCCTAGTGGGTCGTTCTGCCCTACCAACGCCGGAGGAATCACCCGAGACGACCGGACTGACTACGCCAGCCGAGTTGAAGGCTGCCTTGATCTCTCAGATGAGAGGCAAGGGTCAATCTTTCTCGGTATCACAGGTGGAGACGATATACACCCAGCTGCTTAAAGAGCGAGAAATCCGCTCCAACCTTGCAGCCATGCGCGAAACTGGCGCCAAAGTCGAGTATTTCCAAGTCGACGTGCGTGATGAACAGGCTTTTGGGAACCTCATTGATTACATCTACCGGGCGTACGGTCGGCTCGACGGAGTCATTCACGGAGCGGGTTCCAAAGAGGACAAGCTGCTCATGGATAAGACATGGGAGTCCTTTGATCGGGTCTTCGGGACAAAGACACAGAGCGCTTTTATCCTAAGCCGAAAGCTCCGTGCTGAAACGCTCAAATTCCTTGTCTTGTTTTCATCCGTGGCTGGACGCTTTGGAAATCGAGGACAGTGTGACTACACGGCAGCCAATGAAGTACTAAACAAACTCGCGATTTACCTGGACAGGAGGTGGCCCGCACGGGTTTTTTCTGCGAATTGGGGGCCCTGGGAGGGTGCCGGTATGGCTTCGGCCGAGGTCCGACGACAATTTGCTGAACGAGGTGTGGGGCTAATAAAACCATCAACCGGAGCAGCTATCTTTCACATGGAACTTCACCGTGGCCAAAAGGGAGAAGTGGAAATAGTTATCGGTGATGGTCCCTGGAGGAAAGAATCACTGTCCACAAGCCCGGCGGCTAAGGCATTAAACTCCTTGCCTCTCTTACAGAATATGACCACTTTCAAGGAGACCAATGGACTTCTGGAGATAGCGAAGCGATTGGATCCGGCACAGGACCTATACCTTCGCGACCATCGCCTGGATCTTAAGCCAGTATTGCCGGCTGCCATGGCAATTGAGCTTATAGCGGAGGTGGCACAGATGGCGTGGCCGGAGTTGAAGGTTTTCGCCGTCAAAGACGCACGAGTTTTCAAAGGGATCGTCTTGGAGGGTACCTACCGCGATGTCCGGATTTCGGCCATCTCGCGAGAGTTTATCGCACCCCATCCGGAAACGATTCAGCTTGACGTTACGATAAAGGATAACGAACTACCTGAAATTATATTCTACAAGGCTACGGTGGTATTGAAACAAAATCTACCTCACTCCAAGCAATACGAGCTGCCTACCAATGACGGCATGAAGGCATTTGCCATCTCCGCAAGAGACGCCTATCGGGAGTTGCTCTTCCATGGCCCGCAATTCCAGTGTATTCAGAGCATCGATGGTATTAGCGAGCAGGGTATGCTCGTGACCCTACTACCGTCTTCACCCAGAGAATGCCTGGCAGATCAGCCGCTTGGCCAGTGGTTAATAGATCCTATTGTGACGGATAGCGGTCCCCAGCTAGCACTTCTATGGGCAAGAACCTATCTTGATATCACTCCGCTGCCCTCTCGTTTCAAAGAAGTTCGTATTTTCAAACCATTTCACTCATCCCCTTTAATCCGCTGTTATTTCCAAGTCCTCAGGGAGTTCGGGAAGCACAGTGTTTACGCCGATGTATTCTATGTGGATCACGAGGGATATCTGTTGGGGATGATCAAAGGGCTTGAGTCAACTGGGAGTAAATCCTTAAACCGCTTAGCTGGATCGCATCTCTTATAGGGAAATCTATCCTGGAAAGAAGGTTGACCGGTATGTGGGACCAGGACCGTAGAAAAAGTAACCCTGATGCACAAGGCGAAGTGGCCATTATCGGTATGGCTTGTGTATTCCCAAAGGCTCCGGATTTGCAATCCTACTGGGAGAACATCGTCTCTAAAGTAGACGCCATCGACGACCCTCCTAGTGATCGGGGCATAGATCAATTTTTTGACCCTCAGTCCACTGAAAACGACAGAATATACTGCAAGCGAGGAGGTTACCTCAAGGATCTACCCCAGTTCAGTCCCGTCGACTACGGCATCATGCCTGTAGCCGTGGATGGCGCGGAGCCCGAACACTTCATGGCGCTCAAAGTAGCCCACGACGCCCTCGTTGATGCTGGCTTTCCGGAAAAACCTCTCAATCGGGAACGAACCGAGGTCATTTTCGGTCGGGGAACGTACGTAAACCGCGGCTATGTTACCGTACTCCAGCAAGGCTTTGTCGTGGACCAAACCATCCGCCTTTTGCGCGAACTACACCCCGAGTACACAGTAAAAGACCTAGAGTCAATCAAACAAAGACTCAAAGCTGGCTTACCCCCCTTTAATGCTGAGACCGCTCCAGGACTTGTCCCCAGCATAATGGCCAGTCGGATTGCTAATCGACTGGATTTGAGGGGGCCTAATTTTGTTGTGGATGCTGCTTGTGCCTCCGGCCTGATTGCGGTGGAGATAGGGGTACGGGACCTGCTTGCTGGTAGATGTGACGCCGTAGTGACGGGTGGGGTCCAGATATCGACGCCGGTGTTCATCCACATGATCTTCACCCAACTTGGAGCCCTGTCGCGACTTCCTCAGTTACGCCCTTTCGATAAGGATGCAGACGGAACGATGCTGGGTGAGGGCCTGGGTATGATGGTGCTCAAGCGAAGAGAGGATGCGGAAAGAGACGGTCATCGAATTTATGCGATAATTAAGGGCATCGGTTCTTCCAGCGACGGACGGGCTAAAGGGATCCTCGCGCCTCGAGCAGAGGGAGAAGAACTCGCTCTGCGACGAGCATATGAAGCCGCCGGGGTAAACCCCACTACTATCGAATTGATCGAAGCCCATGGCACGGCGTTACCATTGGGAGATACCACGGAGATAGAAGCCTTAAGAAGAGTTTTTGGTCTGAGAGATGGAAATCCCCCCAGATGTGCCATCGGATCGGTAAAGTCGATGATTGGTCACCTCATTCCGGCGGCGGGCATTGCTGGTCTCATCAAGGTTGCCCTCGCACTCCACCACAAGATACTGCCTCCTACCCTCCATTGCGAGCAGCCCAATCCACGTCTGGAGATCGAAAAAACTCCATTTTACATCAATACCGAAACCCGGCCATGGATTCATAGTGCTCCAGATACCCCTCGGCGGGCAGGGGTCAACGCCTTCGGTTTCGGCGGAATCAATGCTCACGCTGTGCTCGAGGAATACGAAGGCCGTAACGAGGCTGATACTGAGGTATATCACCGGGAATGGGACACTGAGCTCTGCATTTTTCAAGGCGATTCCCGCAAAAAGCTGGTCGAACACTGTAAGGAGCTCCATAAATACCTGTCAAGATCAGGTGAGGAAACTCTGCTTGATGTAGCTTACACCCTGAACGTGAGGCTGGAGGGAGGACCGTATCGCCTGGCCATTGTGGCCTCCTCGCTGGAAGATTTGCGGAAAAAGCTCGCTCACGCTATTGAACGCCTCCAGGACCCGAAACGCACTCGAATCAAAGACAGAAGCGGTATCTATTTTTTCGAAAAACCCCTGGCGCGGGAAGGTCGACTGGCTTTCCTCTTCCCCGGGGAAGGATCTCAATACCCGAACATGCTGGCGGACCTCTGTCTCCATTTCCCAGAAGTAAGATCCTGTTTTGACACCCTCGACCGTGCCTTTGCTGGCTATCCCAGAAAATACCTCCCCAGCCATCTTATCTTTCCATTGCCCGGCGACACCGACGGAAAAACTCACTGCGACGAGAAGGAACTCTTGCAGATGGATTACGCCGTGGATGCAGTTCTCACCGCTGACAGAGCTCTTTTCAAGCTCTTTAATCTCCTAGAAATCCGTCCCCATGTCATCGCGGGCCACAGCAGCGGCGAGATCATGGCACTGGAGGCCGGAGGGGCAGTTGAACTGTCAGGCGAACAGGAACGCATGCAACATATTCTCGCCGGCTATAATATGATCCACCGTTTCGATACCCTAGAGGCAATTCCGCAAGCCTCATTAGTTGCGGTGGGGATTACGAACCGGGCAATCATATATGACATTGTCGAGCGGAGGGCGGGCAAGGTGTCTATCGCCATGGACAATTGCCCCAATCAGGTCGTCATGTGCTGTGATAAAGACATCGTGGACGAGGTTGTGGATAAACTTCGTGCTGCAGGAGCAATTTGTCAAATCCTGCCTTTTGGGCGCCCCTATCACACGCCTTCGTTCGAACCAGCGTGTAAATCTTTGGAAGAATTCTTCGGCGGGCTGAAAATCGTCTCCCCAAAGGTGGAAATATTTTCGTGTATGACCGCGCAGCCAATGCCTTCTAACCCCAAGGAGGTTCGCAAGTTAGCTGTAAGGCAATGGGCCCAGAAGGTTCGGTTTCAGGAAACCGTTGAATCTATGTATGACGCGGGTGTACGTCTTTTTGTTGAGGTTGGCCCCAAAGGCAACCTCACCAGCTTTGTCAATGATATCTTGAGAGAAAAACCCCATCTTGCCGTGGCCTCCAATGTCCATTACCGCTCCGGCATAAACCAACTAAACCAGACGCTCGGGCTCCTTGCTTCTCATGGCATCCCAATGCGGTTGGATACGTTGTACATGCGCCGACTACCCCGGGAGCTTAATCTAAGAAAGGCAAAGACGACCCGTTATGATCAGGAACACCGTAAGAGCGATGTCACGCTATCCCTGGCTTTGCCCACTCTCAGCCTCAGAACTGAAGAAGCCATAGGTTCTGAAGCCGGGCAAGCAGAACAGATTTTCCCCAAGTCTTCTAGGAGAGCCCTATTGGAAAATCGCCCATCGATTGTATCCATGCGCTCTGCGGCACCTTCTGATCATGACAATCGGTCAGTCAAGCAAAAGGCCGTTGACGAGCCTAATTCTGCCTCACCGAGGGAAGACGATCCTGCCTTTCGGCCCACAAGTCTCAAGGCTCAGGTCATACAGGAATACTTGCGGACAATGGAGAGCTTCTTGGATGTGCAGCAGCGAGTTATGGAAACCTACCTGGCACAAGAGGATTCGACAAAAACAGCAACGTCTCAAAGTCAAACTTCGAATTTCCAGGTTTCCGAGGGAGCTGCCGGTGTGACGGAAAGTGCCTTTCCGGATCGTGACGTCTCCGATGGTTCTCCTGCTTATTTGAACGCAAGGGGCACTGAATCGATAAGCGAGTCCGGAGTACTCCCAGGTTCCAGATCCACCGCCGTTCTCGATGAGGAAACTATCGAAAAGCTGTTATTATCATGTATCAGCGAAAAGACTGGATACCCAGTAGATATGCTTAGCTTGAATCAGAACCTTGAGGCCGACTTAGGAATCGATTCCATTAAACGCGTGGAAATTCTGGGAGGGTTGTCTAAACAGATCGGGCCCTTGGAAGAAGGTGAGATCGAACAACTAAACGCTCTAAAGACTCTCCAGGAAATCATCGATTTCCTGACAACACGTAGCAAGAAATCCCTATGCAGTGGCAAGGCTCAGCCTCGGATGGGGGGAATAAGTGATCAACACGTGACAAATTACCCAGAAACTGCCCATTTCCCAGAGTCGGCTTCGACCCAGCCGCTTATCGGCAAACGTGTCCGAATGATCCCGGGTCGAGAGATACTGGTCATACGTGAGGTCGATCTTGAAGAAGACCTCTTTCTTTACCACCATACGCTGGGGGGTAAGGTATCACAACGTGACGAAACACTCCTGGGACTTCCCGTCTTTCCCCTCAGCATGAGTCTGGAATTGACGGCTGGGGTTGCGGCCCAGCTGTTGCCTGGTAAAAGCCTTATTGGAATGAAAAATATACAGGCTCATAACTGGATCGTCTTGGAGGATCAACGCATTACGTTGGAGGTCCATGGTAGGATCAGGCCCGGGTCCTCGAAAAACGTCGACGTTCAACTTCGAATTCTTGACCCTTCGTCTTCCCAGGAGGAAACCCATTTAGCCCTAGAAGGGACAATGATTTTCGGGGACGCCTATCCGGAAGCTCCTACGGCGGGAGAATTTCAGCTGCGCTCGGAGAAGTCAGCGAGCCTTTCCCCCCAGCAATTTTATCCTTATGCATTGTTCCATGGGCCACTATTCCAGAGCGTCGCAGCATTAAATCGATCTGGAGATAACGGTGTAGAAGCTACTCTGGAAGTCCCGTCCAAAAATCAACTCTTTCGGGGCACTTCTAACCCTCTATTCCTGTCGGATCCGGTAATGCTTGACGGCGTCGGACAGGTGGTGGGCCTCTGGGCTGCCAGTCATTTGGATACGAACTTCGTGGTCTTTCCCTTCGGCCTCGATGAGGTACGATTTTACGCCCCGCCTCTGCAGCCATCCGCGCGTGTCACTTGTCAGGTTCGTACTTCCCTTGAGGGGGAAGTGTCCATCCAGTCAGATAGTGATGTAGTAGGGCCGGATGGAGGCCTGCAGATGCGGCTAAGGGGTCTGAAACACAAGCGAATCAATATGCCAGAGATATTTCACCTCTTCCGGGGTTCACGGGAGGTGATGTTGAGCACCCCCTGCCCAGGGCTGGTGGAACAATACCCATCAGCAAAAACTTTGGCCTGTTGCCGACTGAATCAGATTACCATGGAGTGCTGGGAAGCAGATACCCGTATCTGGCGAACCGTCCTTGCTCATATAGTTCTCAGCCGTCGCGAGCGGCAAATCTGGCGGAACCTCAAAGGACCGGAAAAACGCCGCAACGAATGGCTGCTTGCCCGCATAGCAGGGAAAGATGCTGTCCGTATGCTGTTGAAAGAGCGTTACGGAATAGAAGTGTGGCCGGCAGACCTAGAGATCCAGACGGACGGTCATGGTAGACCACAGGTTGGCGGAGAATGGATCGGGCAAGTGGGGGAGGCACCGTTGCTTTCGCTGGCCCACTCCAAGGGCATTGCTATTGCACTCGCAGCAGATGCTGAGGGAAGTTTGGGCGTAGGCATCGATATCGAACTCCTCCGGCCCATGAGCAAAGAATTCAAAGAGCTGGCTCTTACTCCCGACGAACAAAACCTTATGTCTTCGCTTAGTGGGGGCGACTCTGGAGAGTGGCTACTGAGAATCTGGTGTGCCAAGGAGGCCCTAGCCAAAGCCCTAGGAAAAGGCCTCATGGGAATACCACGGGATCTAATCGCTCGACAGCTTGATGCCAAAACCGGAGCCGTTAGGCTAGAACTTTCGGGCAAATTCGCTCGGCAATTCCCCCAGCTCACGAACAAATGCCTTCAGGCCTACACACTGCGCGAAGATGACTCAATCCTGGCCAGCGCCATTTACACCGATGGAGACTTCCTACAACGGGAGCGCAGCGGAGAAGATGGCGCCACCATTTCATCATCTTCACCTGAAGCTGAGCAAATGCCATTTATCGGAGGCATAATCTCCCATACACCGGGTGAGGAGCTATTGGCCCTCCGCCAGTTTGATCTCGACGAAGATGTATTCCTCCTCGACCACACGCTCGGGAGGGAAATATCAGTCACCGACAAGGAATTGACCGGTCTCCCCATGATGCCGCTCACCGTGAGCATGGAGATCATGGCGGAAGCGGCCTCCCTCATCATTCCGAATAAATTGTGCATCGGCATGAGGGATATTAGGGCCTACCGATGGATCACATTTCATGAAAAGCAACTGACCCTTAGGGTCGAGGCCAGCCGTCAGTCGCTCGAGGAGGTGCGGGTTAAACTCTGGGAGTCTGACCATAGTGCGGTTTCGGGACCATCTGGAGGGCTTCCCGTCGTAGAAGGCACAATCGTCTTCGGCGAGCGGTATCCCAAACCCCCACTACCGGGTGATTTTCCCTTGCGAGGGCGGCAACCCTCCATATGGAGTCCGGAAAAGCTTTACTCAGAGGGTATGTTTCACGGTCCCCGTTTCCAGGGAGTGACCTCCGTGGACTGCTGCGGAGAGGCTGGCGTAGAAGCTACGCTGAGGGCGATGCCACTCGACGGGTTCTTTCGAACTCAGCGAGCCCCGCGTTTCGTGACCGACCACGTTCTGCTGGATACTGCTGGCCAACTGGTTGCCTATTGGAATGCACACCACCGGGAAAACGGTTTCAGCACTTACCCTTTTAGAGTGGACGCACTGCATATCTACGGCCCCCGACTGCGGCCACCGGAAAAGGCAAAGGGCAGGGCCCGGATAAGGCCCTTAGGGGAAACCCAATTTCGGGCGGACATTGATGTTATTGGGCCAGACGGACTGCTTCGCATGAGGGTAGTTGGCTGGGATGACAGATCATTTGAACTCCCGCCCCCGTTCTATAGAGCCCGATTCAGAACCCGAGAAGTAATACTGAGCACACCTTGGCCTGAAGCGACTATTAGGCTTCCAGAGGTCGAAGCTCTCCAGTGCACCCGCATGGAAGAGTATCCTGATGAACTCCTGTATGCACACGGGGGGATCTGGCTTCAGGTGCTAGCCCATCTCGTCCTCAGCCGTCGGGAACGGGAAATCTGGCGGAGGTTGCCGGATTTGCAAAAGCGTTCTGCCGAATGGTTGCTTGCCTGCGTGGCTGGAAAGGACGCGGTCCGGCTGCTCCTTAAAAAACAGCATGGAATCGACCTGTGCCCGTCAGACATAGAGATTGATTCTGACGACCATGGTCACCCCATTGTCAAGGGACTCTGGACCAAGGAGGTTAACCAGGTACCCTCGCTTTCCATTGCACACACAAAGGGTATCGGTGTTGCCATGGCGGCTGAAGGAGGCCTAGGGTGTGGCATCGACGTGGAGCGCCTCAATTCACGGAGAGAAAGGATCGGGGACATTGTTCTGAATCCGGAGGAACGTGATTTACTGAACTCGTTTGTTCCCCCGGGTGACATGGAGTGGCACCTCCGAATCGTGTGTGCCAAAAAGGCCGGAGCGAGGGCACTTGGTCGAGGCTTGGCCGGGGAACCACGGGATCTCATAGTGCGGGACCTGGATACAGGGTTGGGAACAATGACCCTTGAGGCGTCAGGTACGCTGGCCGAGAAGTTTCCCCAACTCAAAGGAAAACATGTGCAGGCTCAGACGATGCTCGAACGTGACCTTATCTTGGCAAGTGCGGCATGCATTGAAGGAGATCAA
>JABAOC010019345.1_pt1 | contig 18656 bp, 15 predicted proteins | sample 7062161 | NCBI WGS metagenome assembly JABAOC01 (sample SAMN14538625, study PRJNA623070) | marine sediment metagenome | biome: marine biome [ENVO:00000428]; feature: marine pelagic biome [ENVO:01000023]; material: deep marine sediment [ENVO:00002113] | place: India: Gulf of Khambhat ... | reverse complement strand
ACCCTCTTTCGATATGGCATTGGTTGCGTTATTGAGTAAATTATCGAAGACCCTTTCAAGATGGAGTCGGCAGCCCAGGACAAAGAGGTTCGGTTGCAGCTCCTTCCTCACGAGGCTGATATTTCTCAATTGCTGCTCCGCGATGGCTACCTCATTGACTTTAAAGCGCTCGATCAATCCATCCGTGACGTCCAGAAGTTCCTCCTCGCCTTCCCCGTAGATTTCGAAGGCAAGTTCTTGCATCCTCGAGGTTTCCCTGATCAGAATATCCAGATTCCGATCTATCGTCTCCTTTTTCGTCTCAAATTCGCCCTCATCCAGTGCTCGTTTCACCCTTTTGGCGAATCCGGCCGTAGCGATGGCTGGATTTCGGAAGTCGTGGAGGATATCGTGTAACCTCTCCAATCGGACGGCCTTCATCACTTCCTTACCGAAAAAGGTGAGAATCTCAACTTCTTCATCCTGGAACCTCTTATGTTGGTCCAGCGCATCGAAGGCTATGAAATCGGTTACCAGGTCACCCACCTTCAGGGGGACATACAGGATGGAGTGGATATTGTGGGTTTGAATAAAGTGCCTCAGTTCCTGGGTAATCAATCGGCTTTTCAGGGGATTTTTAATCAAGAGATAGGAAGGGGTAATGGCTTCGTGTTCATATTCACCCAAGGGGTGCAGGTTGACGACGGCATTCAAATAGGGCTCCCCCCTTATATCGAAGACCTTTCCCAGCCCGTGATATCCGCGCTCACCGGGGTAACCCGCCTCTAAGACCACTTCACGACGATTTCTCCTTATGGAGAACAGGGCACAACTCTGGATCCTCACCAGATCGGCTATTTCGGGGGTGATTAATCTAAAGAAATCCCGTAATCGAATGCCTTCCCTTTTGCCCAATTTCAAGTAGATCCTTTCGACGATCTTCTCCTTGGTCTCGTTCAATTTCTGGAGGCCTAAGATCCTTTTCCGAGCTATGACGTAGGACACCCTCCTCGCAAGAACTTCCGCAATCTTACGCTCCAGGGGGGTGAATTTCTTATCCCTTTCCTCATAATAGATCTGAATAGCGCCCTTGGTATCCAAATCTCGTATGGTAAAACGCGGAATATTCATTGGAACGGCGAGCATTGAACGGATTCCCATCTCGCGAACGATTCCTTTATTCTTGTACTTAGCCTCTTTCATGATATTGGGGACAAGGTAGCTCTTTCCCCTTCTGACGACCTCTCCGGCAATGCTGTCCTCAAAGGGGATGGATTGCTCTCGTTTTTCCCCGTCATAGTGATAGGAGCCGAAGGAAACCATCTCCCTCCTTTGGGGATCGAAAATCCTGATGGAGGCAGCCGCTGCTCCCAAATATCCGACAATGCGTTTTGCTGCGCCCTCCAATATTTCCATCTCGCCCCAATTGGGGTTGATCTCAATGATGTTTTCGACCTCATCGATCAGGCGGTTCACCTCGTCATAGACAACGTGGTTTTGAACTTCGCGCACAATATCCCCGAGTTTCCCGTGGGAAAGCCCCAGGCATTTTATTCCTGGATTCTTCATCAGGGAACTTATCAATTCCCGTTCTCTTTCTTGAAATGGTCTTTTCCCCATGAGTGAACGTTCTGATTTCATCAAGTCATCCTTTGAGCACCCTATTTTCCATCGAATTCCCGCTCACATCCCCCATAAACCCTTCCGGTAATGGCGCGAGTAAATTGCGCCAATGGGGTTATGGGCTAAAACCCGATCTTTGACCACCAAAGTTGTCACAGGGGCGTCCAAATATTTGGAAAAGAGGATGTCGTTTCCCATGCAGAGACCGAAGATGATGTTCAAATCGGTTCGACTTCGGTTCAATATTCTTGCCTGCGCGATGGGGTTACAGGTTGCCTCGACCCTTCCCTCCTTCTGGCCTGGAAGGTTAAAGGCCTTTCTGTTGATCCCGCAAACCTTACAGCAAACTGAGGAAATCTTAAACCGCTTTTCGAGTATTTCGTGGAGGATACTCACCTCCTCCTCAAGACCGATACAGAAGGCAATGCCCAAATGTCGATAACCCATTTTTCTGCAAAAGAGAATGAGTTCCTGGAGCCGGTTCATCTTCACAGAGAACTCAGTCTCGATGATGGAGGCGATCCTCAATATCTTCCGGTTCTTTCGGTCCTTATAGACATTGATCACATCGCCCCGAATATTTGTACAATCCATCCCCTCGAGGCATTCCTTCTTCACGCAGATGGCACAATTCATTGCCCAACTCCCTTACAGATACGAACCCGGTCCACTAAAACACTTTTCATGCTAACACCTTAGCCTTGAGATGGCAATCATTTTCTCTGATTTCCAGAAATGGCCATATCAATTCCCTTGTGAGCTGTTGTCTTAACCCACGTTCGTCCAATAAAGGGACTTTTTCCCTATTTTATGGCTCGCTCCGGGGAATCTGATGTTTGGATCGTACCCAGCTCATTCTCACTTTGGCCTCATTTCAAAGGGAGGAGCGAAATTCGGCAGAGCATAAACAATAAATTGTATATTCTGTCCCGAGAACCCCTTTATCTTTCGATGGGGTCAAATGAAAAAATCCTGTTATTTCAGTACATTATCTATCAAATCCGGACCATGGCATGATATTTGCTCTAAGAAAGGTCGAGGGTTTAAGAAGCCATGAAAAGACTCCTTCTCTTCCTCTTAATATCTCTACTGCTTTCTGCCTGCGCACCTGCCACGCGGAATGGGACAAATCCAGTACTGTCCCCTATGCTGGACGGCATGTACGATAACAATCCCATCCTGGTCAACCAACGGCTCATGCCCATCCAAAGGATCATTGACTCGGTCTATTTTCTGCACACCGATACCGAATTCAAACTCGAGGACGGGGAGGTAATCACCGCCGAACTGGACGGCACCGGTGTTTTGATTCTCGACAGGTATATCCTCACCGTTAGCCACGCCGTCTCTCATGATAGCCTTCAGGTGGAAATGCTCACCCCCATGGGAATACAAAGGGTGGACGCACCGGCGGAAAAATTGAGTGAAAAGACATCTCTCAACCTCAACGGTAGCCGTATCAGGTTGGAAGAGGTTGTGAAGGGCAAAGAGGATGATATTGCTATCTTCAAGGTACCGGATGGGTTTCAGCTCAACTCCTTCCCCTATGAGATCGGCAATAGCGATGAGCTCCAGGTGGGAGATTTCATCTACGTCGTCGGAAACCCCATGAATTATGGGATCAACGTGAGGGAGGGGATTGTCAGTTCTATGATAGCTCCTGAGGCCATTGCCGCCATCCTGCCCCGGTTTGAAAATGCCTTCATGATCTCCAACGGAGTCAACCCCGGTGACAGCGGAACCCCAGTCATCGCCATCCGCGATGGAAAATTCGAACTGGTCGGCCTATCCCAAGGCATTTTCACCAATGCTCAGAGCTTGAGCTGGGCAATTAAAATCAACCCCATCCTGAATAAGCTGGAGGATGGGATGGGGAAAAGAGAACATCCGCAAATGAAGGGCGGGAAAAAGTTTCCTGAAGAATACACCCAGAGAGGCGATGTCGATGCAACCCAGCCTAACCTCCCCTCTTCATGATGAAGTTCAGATCCTCCTGATGCAAGTACTCCCGAAAGCTTATAACAGCGTTTCCCGTTGAGAATTCCGGAACTGTTCGGCCTCACCTCAGGTCTTCCCTCTCATTTCAAGCCAAATCGCTTCACGGTCCACGTGCCGGTTTTCGCGCTGAAACCGAAGGCCCTCAGGTTGGTAATAGCTACCCCAACATTACCCTCAGCTTCCACGGTATCCGGCGACTCTCCAACCTCCAATCTCTCCTCTCTCCATCTGTTGGTAAGGGCGCTGAATCCGAGGACACGGAGGTTTGTGACGGCAACCGCCACGTGGCCGTCAAATTTGCTTTCGAGGACGCGTTCCCGAGAGATGAGGTCTTGAGTCACCCAACGATTCCCCAGGGCCGAAAAGGCCACAAGCTCCCGTTCCCTCACCAAAAGGTATACCTCTTTCTCTACCACCTCTCCTGAGGAAGCGAGCCCAAAGGGGAAGTAGGTCAGCGTTATCAATAGAAAAATCGCCATAACCCCCTTTTTCATCATCGGTTCTGTCTCCTTTCAAGGAAACGAACTATCCGGCTGATTACTCAGCGCTTATCCCCCTCAGCAGGACTTCGGGCCTCACGTCCCTGAACCCTCGGGGGAAAGGCGTAACTCCCCACAAAAAGGAGGATCAAAGAAAGGAGAACCCCCTGGAAACCGGGGCTCAGGGAAACGAGTCTCTCCAAACCAAAGCGGCCGACAGGGGCTGTTTTTCCGAAGATTACCCATCCACCCCCTCCAATAACGGCGGTCATGGCTCCTATGAGGTTGAGCCCTAGTTTATGGCGGTAAAAGCCCAAGATCACGGGAACCACGAGCCCTGCGGTATAGATGGAATATCCAAACAAAAGCAGGTTGATCACCCCCCGTGATTTTAGGGCAAATCCCAAGGCCACCAGGCCAAAAAGGATCACGGCCAGCCTCGAAAGGAGGAGAATCTTCCTCTCATCAAGTTCCCTGCCTCGGACGCTCTTGACAAGATCATTGACAATATCCATGGAGAAAATGATGCTTGAGGTTAGCAGCACTGTGTCGGCCGAGGACATGACTGCACACAAAAGGGCTGCCAGCACGAAGGAATTGATCCCCCAGGGTAATACTTCCCTTATCATATAGGGGAAAGCCTCTTCACCAGATAGGGACGGAGCCAGGACCCTGGCGGACATACCGATAAGGACAATGGAAAAGGCAAGGGGAATCAGTATCAAGGCTGTAACAAGGACACTTTTGCGCGCTGTTTCCCCGTCCCTGGAGGAGAAAAGGCGCGAGTAGATGTCGGGGCCCACCATATAGGTAGAACCGATGAGGACCAACCATTCAACGAGGTTTTTCCAGGAAAAGTGTGAATTGACCGGGAAGAGGAAAAAATCCCGGGGAAGATGGCTATTCATTGCGGTGATGCCCCCTATTCGCTGTAGGCTTAAATAGGCACAGAGGAGAATGCCGGCGATCATAATGACAGATTGTACGGCGTCTGTTCGGATAATCGAGATCTGGCCTCCCAGGATGGTGTAAGCAATAAAGATTGCGGCGGAAAGGCCCATCATGAAAGAGAGATTCCCGGGCATCATGGTGTTGAGAATACGGCCTGAGGCAACAATCTGACCCCCTATGATCCCAATCCACGACCAGACGATGACGAGGGAGGCTACAAACTTCACAGAGGCACCATATTGCTTTTCCAGAAGCTCAGGCAAGGTAAAGAGGCCGTAGTCCCGGATTCTTCTCGCCAGGAAAACAAAGAGAAGAAACAGCCCAACCACACCCACCAACATCCACCAAGCTCCCACAAGCCCCCAAGAGAATCCCTTGCCGGCCATGCCGATTGTGCTGGATCCCCCCACAATGGTTGCCACCAGAGAACCACTGATCAAAAACGGAGTGCCCCGGCGGTCGGCCACGAAGAAGCTGTCGGTTCCCTTGATCCGCCGGAAGCTTAGCACACCAATCAAGACCATTCCCATAAATAAAAGAGCTACAATAGCGAGATTCACAGGAGTTCTTCCTTCCTCTTTGGGCCTACCCGAATTAGGTTCCGTTCTGATGGAAAAACCGGTCTTATCCTCGGAGAATAACGAGCTGATCCTCGGACGAGGTGAGCTTTTCGACCCCGTGAGAGGATACCAGATAGAGGTCTTCAATACCCACCACGCCTTTTCCGGGGAAGATCAATTTGGGCTCAAAGGCGAAAACCATACCTTCCTCCAGGTGGGTGTTAACGCCCATGCCTAACAGGGGAAGTTCGTCGATCTCGAGGCCGATTCCGTGGCCCACAAATGGAACCTTTCCCTCTCCATGACCCATGAAGTAATCGCCAAAACCTCTTATCTTGACCAATTCGACAGCTCTTCGGTATATCCGCCGGCCGGAAACTCCCGGGCCGACACTTCGCTCCATATCTCTCTGAACCTCCAAGAGGACCTCAAACCCCCGCAGGAAGAATTCGGAAGGCTCCCCGATGGAAAAAGTTCTCGTCACATCGCTTACGTACCCATTGATGCCCACTCCGAAATCGACATAGATGGGCTCCCCCCTTTTTACCCTATGCGCCCCCGCTCCCTGGGCGATGGCGGGATTGGGACCCTCACCGCAAACCGGGGATGTGCAAAAGGAAGAGTATGTGGCCTCTTTCCCCGAGAGGATGTGGCCGTGGAACATCTCCTGATTCCAACCCCTGATGCGAAGCCTTCCTTGGTGTCCCTTTTTTCGAGCGTGCGCAAAGAGCAGGCCGTCGATCTCCAGTTCCGTCATCCCTTCCCGGATGATCTCCTTAGCCACGTTCATCACCTCATCCGTGATGTTTGCCGCTTGCCGAATCTGTTGGATTTCATAGTCCGATTTGATAGACCTCACCCTCAGGATGAGACGGGAGACGTCGGTAAATTGAGATCGGGGAAAGAGGGATTGAAAGAGAAAATAGTAATTGGTGGGCAGGACATCCAATTCGAGGCCGATGGTCCCGATGTGGTCGAATCCCCCATTCCGTAACACCCCCGGAATATGGCGGACTTTTTCCAGAAACACGATATTGGATAGGGCCGATTCCCTCATGGCTCTGACACGGCTCTTCTTAACCATGAGGGTGGGATCCCCCTCTTGGGGTATGAAGAGGAAGGATTCTTGAACCGTACCGGCGAAATAGAAGAGGTCAACGTTTTGACAGATCAGGGCGCCATCAACCCCTTGTGCTTTCAATGAGCCCTGGAATCGTTGAATTCTGGACTTCAATTCCGTTTCAGGGGTATATTCCATCTCATAAACTCCAATGGATAAACCGAGGAGGGATCATGGTTTTTCCACTTCGGCGGGCGAGTTGGGAGGAGATTCAATGGCCCATCGCATGCCTGACATCTTCATCATTGCCCTCCCTTGAGGGAAAAGTGATTGACAGTTCCCTCTTATCCCCCTTGCGCGCTCTCCACTATCCTCGTGTATCTCCAGAGTGCGGATAGCGATTTTGCAGCCCTCTCCGGTGTAGCGTAATTTGTGATGCTTCCCTTCTCGGTCAGGGATGCTATCTCTTCCTCCCAAATCCCCGGGGGAGAGGAAAAACAGCATACAATGGGCTTCTTTCTTCCCCATTGGGTGAGCAAACCTGATAACGCCCTGATTGAGCCCTCGTTGGCCGAGGCAAACATGATGCATAAAAGGATGGCATCAATGGACTTATCCCGAAGGACGGACTCGACAATCCCTCGGATTGCTCGTGAATCATACCAGGCAGGGCCCATATCTACCGGGTTTGTCCTCATGGCCAAAGGAGGGAGGAGGTTGTTTATCCTTTTCTGGGTCTCCTCTGAGAATGAAATAATGCGCAACCCCTCTTTCTCGCAGATGTCACAGGCAGCCATTGAAGGCCCTGCCTGACCTGAGAGAACGGCGACCCTGCAGCCCTCGGGTTGTGGGCTGGAGGATAAAGCCTTGGCCGTATCGAGAAGCTCCGATGAACTTTCCACAGTGAGAATTCCAGCCTGCTTGAAGGCACCCTCGTATACCTCATGCCGACCAGCCAGTGAGCCCGTATGGGACTTGGATGCCAGGTCGCTGACGGAAGAAAGGCCTACCTTATACGCTATAATCGGTTTTTTACCCCGAAAGCCTTTTGCCACCTCAAACAGACGCCGTGGGTCATTGATGCCCTCGACGTACATGGCAATTGCCCGAGTGTCGGGGTCTTTCATCAGATAGGGGATCATGTCTGCAAAATCTATATTACATCGGTTGCCCAGGCCTACAATCTTGCTGAAGCCAAAATCGCCCCTCATGGAGAGAAACCCCATCAGGTGAGACATGCCACCACTCTGACTTAGGAGGCTGATCCCTCCCTTTTTTACATCGGAAAACTCTGGAGTGAAGGAGGCATTCAGGTGGCCATGAAGGTTGATCATTCCAAAAGTATTCGGTCCGATCACCGGAATACCGGCCTCATCGGCGATATCCATGATTTCATCCTGCAATCTCCCCCCCGACTCATCTTCGATTTCCCTGAAACCAGCCGTGATGAGTACTATTCCCTTTACGCCTTTTTGAGCAGAATTCCTGATTATCTCCGGCACCAGACCAGAAGGAAGCGAGATAACGCAGAGGTCCACCATGTCCGGCACATGCATCAAGGAGGGATAGCTTCTCATGCCGAGGATTTCCTGCTTGCCAGGATTGATGGGAAAAATGCTTCCAGAGTATCTTCCTTGGATCAAGCTCTTCATGACGTGGAAACCGAGCTTCCCCTCGTTGTCTGATGCACCAACGACCGCAACGGATCGGGCGTTGAACATGGCATCTATTCCCTTAGATTTATCGGACATATCCTCGTTTCCCTTTCACGCCTCTAATCTCCTCGAGAGCGGTGATCCCAAACATCCAGCGTTGGCAAAAGCGCTGTGGAGATGAGATCCGTACCTCTGGCCCCGCGAGGAGATTGAATGATAAGTCATTGGGTGTCTTATGGTCGCATAATCAAGGAGGGCTCTTTTTCCCCTTTCTCATATTTCTCCGCCATGACGCGGTATATGGATGTAATCACCAATTGGAGCAAAAAAGGGTTGGGGCGAAGTGGACTGATTTCCCTTTCCAAATCGAGGGCAGCCGCGAGACAACGCTTGGACTCATCACCTCGATCCAATCTGAAGAGGATGTAAGCCATCTCCTCGAGCCTCCTCTTATAGAGGAGCCTGCGCTCGCGAGGGAATAGTTCTCCGAGGGCTCTTTGATATATTCCTTGAAGCCACTCTTCCTTTTGGGTTGGATTGAGCGCGATTCGACTCTCCTCCGCTTCTTTCACCGCCCTCACATAGGGCTCAACATCTTCGGGTCCCAATATCCAGTTGATAATACCCTCTGTTACAAGGAGATTCTGTGAATCGGCAAGGAAACGGTCATTTCCCTCAATCTCATCCCGATCCAGAAATTGGTAGATCAGCGGACCATTAATCCCATTCTCTATTTCGCTAATCTCACTTTTGGCCATGAGGAAATCCTGGGGAGGGGTCTTCTCCATTTCTTGGGTGAGGGAATATGCTTCCTCTAACAGGAAACGTCCATATGCCGGCGGGATTTCCACAATAGGGAACCCGGCCTTCTCTCTCAGATTCCCCAAAAATGTATTGAAGGCCTTCCTGGTCATCTGATCCCGCCGGAAACTCACGAGACCTTCGATATCACTTACCAGAGCCTCTAGGGTATGGAGGCCCCGGGGGGTCCTGGGAACTGTCAAAATGATGAGGCGGTTACCTAGGTAGTCTATCCCGCTCAGAAAACCCTTGGGTTGATCGCTCCGAAGGGGTCGAATCACCGGGGTCCTCCTCTCACTCTCTTCCGTGTCCTCAATGGGTATTCCCCTCTGCTTCAAGCGGTAGAGCGATCTCTTTATGGCCTTGAGCAAGGGTTTGCTCCGGCAAGAAGCCTTCATCCCCATCAAGATCATAGCAGAAGTCCTAGAGGGAATTCTTGCCAGGCCCTCCACGATAGCAACATCCAATTCGGCCGACTGTCCCAAAAATGGGGTTATAAACTCTAGAGAACGCTGCGGATCCTCTTTCTGCCGCTGATACAGGCTTATCCTATCGATGATGGTTTGAATGGCCTGAAGGACCTCATCGCTGTAGGGTGGGCTTTTCGGCCTCCTCTTTTTCTCCTTCTTTTTTCCCATGGGACTGTAATATCCTTGTAATCTTATCCGTTTACGTATAAGGTATTCCGTATCAAAATCCGTTCAGCTTGTCAACGGACGATCTTGAGATCAGTACAAAACTAGAAAAGGAGTTCTGAGCGCGAATTAAGATTTTCGGTGACAATTCTTAGCGAAGTGGAGTGAATGCAGATTCGATGTCTGGGTTCAAAGGGCGCATTTTGGAACGAAGTAGCGCCGTAAGCGCTCATGCGCAGTGAAGCGAGCTGTAGAATTGTCGAAAAAATATCTTGAGCAGCGGAGAGCGACTTTTTCAAAGATCTCGTCTTCCTGTCCCATCAAGAATAGCCGATGGAAAAACGAGAGATAAGGGAATGGGTATGGAGGAGAATGGCCCAGGGGGGTCTCCATGGAAATCGGTACGGGAGAATTCCCCCCTTTCCGGGTCAGAACAAGGCTGCCGAAAGACTGAGGCGGACAATCCTCTACAAGAAGAGTTTCAGCGTTATGGTACCCCCAGATCGGGCCCAGCTCCAGGTGAGGATCAACCTCCTCCAAGATCGCAAGAGGTTGGTTATGGCCACACCAGGTCTTCGAGACGGATTCCGCGAAATACCGAGCAGCCGAATACCTCCGTCCCTCTGGACGAAAGCCGTCAGCAGCGGGGGTGTGATGCGATATGGAAGGAGCCTAACATCCACATTGCGCGAAATCGGTCGAATCGACCTGCTGGTAACGGGAGCTGTGGCCGTCAGCCTTCAAGGAGACCGAATCGGCAAGGGAACGGGATATTTCGATTTGGAGTATATGATCCTCCGGGAGATTGGCTCAGTTGGGGGGAAAACTCCGGTCATCGCCGTCGTTGATGATCTTCAGGTCTTCAAGGAGCTGCCCTGGAATGAAAAGGACGTGTCTATAGATCTCATCGTTACCCCGACCAAATCCATCGCGGTCCAGAATCCTCGTCCCAGACCAAAGGGGATAGATTGGCTTTCCCTCCAACCTCGCCAAACAAGGGGGATGCGTCCGTTGTGGGAGCTCTGCAGGTAGATAGAGATAGTGGCTAGCGTTGAGATACCTTTTTGAACATTCTCCTAAATATCCCCTCCAGATTTGGATGAACCGGATGACCCAGTGCCTTGGCAATCTTGAAATGTCTCCACCCGAAGTCATAATGAGCCGTGGCCGAATAGAGAATTGCCAGGTTGTTGTGGGCTTTTGCATAGTTGGGCTTGATCTGAACCGCCTTCTTATATTCGGAGATGGCCTCGTGGAGGAGCCCCATTTTTCTATAGGCGGTTCCCAGATTGAAATGGACACCCGCGATGCCTGGAAGGAGGGAAACGATCTTCTTCCACTCGGAAATGGCCTTTTCAAATTCGCCGGCGTGGACGTACCCGATGGCTAGCCTATGGTGGGCCTCTATCAGATTTGGTTCTCTTGCCATGGCCCTCATCAGCTCGATGTATCCGTCTCCATAACGCCTTTTCTTCCCGTAGGCTAACCCCAGGTTAATATGAGCCATGGCGTAATTCGGATTAATACCGATGGCTCTCTTGTACTCCGCGATGGCTTCTTCAATCATCCCCTTCCTTTCGTAGGCAAAACCAAGAATATTGTGAGCTTCAGCCCGGTTGGGATTCAGCTCTACGGCTTTTTCCCACTCATGTATGGCGCTTTCGATCATCCCGTTATCGAAATATTCGATGCCTGAAATCAAATTCCGGTCTTCCGACAATTCCTGCCTCCAGGTTCATCCAAGAGAACCGATCTCCACGCCCCTCACCCTCTTTCGGAATCCCTCGCTTTCCTCGATGAGCCCATGGAGATTGGATTCAGCGATGAGTTTCACCTTGGGGAAGTCCTCATTGGGAATGGAATGAAGCCGGATTCCCAGCTCTTCCTCCACTTTCTTTTCCTTAATGGAGTCTCGGCTCCACCTCGCGGCCAATTCCAATACGGCATCCCTTCCCCCTTTATAAAAGGAGGAGGCCAAAAGAGAAATAACAAAGGTGTCCGTGGAGATGCAACAGATGTCCGCCGAGCGGAGAGCATAACCATTCCCATTAAAGGAGACGGCTACTCCGCCCCCATCCCTTACCAGTTTGAAGGCCTGGACATCGGTAATGCTATCCCCAACATACATTACGTCTGCAGGCTCACATCCGGTTCTCTTCAAACTGTCCAATATCGCCTTGGCCTTTTCGAATCCACCCACGGGGTTCACCTCCTTGAAAACCATCCCCACCTCCATTTGGGCGATCTCTTCCCAAAAGATGTCGTGTAAACGCCTCACCGTGCCCTGATCCTCGAAAGATAAATCCTCGATACCCCTGGCTTCTTCATTCCAGCTGATCATCTTCATCTGGACAATCTCGGCGGTCAGCGCTTTCAGACGGTCTTCCTCCCCATTGCCCAACGGATATGCATCGATGTTTACCTTCGTGCAGTAGACGTGATCCATGGGGAAACCAACCACGCTGCAAAGGGCATCCAGATAGGGTTCGTAGCTTGTGCTAACGATGAAGGAGGGCATCAATCCATTGACAAACCGCAATGTCTCCAAAGCTCCTCGGACCAAAAGGATATTTCCCCTGGAATAGTTCACCATCTCCGCGTTGGTCATTCCATGGGCCTTCAGGAAAGGTAGAATGAGCTTCAGGGTATCCCCTGCCTTGTAGCCACGCCTCTTTTCGACGTCGGCGAGGAAATCGTCGTATTTGCTGATGAGGGAGAAGAATCGCTCCCCCTCGGGGATGAAAGACGCGGTGAGTTCCATGGCATTATCGTTCTTCGAAATGGGACCCTCGCAATCGGTGTTAAATTGCCTCTTTTTCACATGCGCTCCCATAATTGCGTTTCTTCAGATTGAACCGCAATGAGAAAATGGTCCCAATCATACACTGCTGCGTTGCTGCATAACCTCGAATCATTCCAATTCCATTTCCCTCACATACCCTTCTATCTCATCATTCAGGAGAATCGGCCCAGCCTCTTCCCCCTTTTCGTTTAAGACTTTTCCCTCCATAACCCTTACCCTTCCCTCGGCTAGGGCCTTCAAGGTGTGGACCATCAGTGGAACCTCTCTCCTCACCCCTTGCCGCCTGATCTCCATGAAAAGGGGGTTTCCTTCCCCTTCTTCCCCGATTACATCGGCCATGGTCTTTCTCATCAACCTCCTTTCCAAATCATCCCACAGGGGGTCAAAACCCTCACCACGGATGGGAAAGGTGCAGAACGCAATAGGTGGCCCCTCATCCAACTCACTCGTAACTAGGTGCATCATTGCTCCTGTTTCGTGGAACCTATTTTCAATCAGTTGCCAAATAACCTGCTGCCATGTCCCCTTGGGTCCCCCCGGCTTGGCGGGATGGAGGTTAATCATGGTATGACGTCTGCACATCTCCGGACTGACGATCAACATATAACCCGCTAATACGATGGTTTCTGCTCCGTACTTTTGCACCCTGCTCATCACTTCCTCGTGGTATTTAGCACGCCATATCTGCGATGAAGCCAACCGGAGGTGGGGTTCAAATTCAGAACTGGAGAGGAAGATCACCTTTATGTCCAACGTCTTGACCAGTTCAATGAATCGGTCGCTTTCAAGGGTTTCTCCGGGCCGCCTGTTGCAAAACACATAGCCAATCCTCCCCGGGATCACCCCATTGGCAATATTCTCATAAACCCTCTGCAACAACTCCCTTGCCGCCTCATCACGCCCAGTCGAAAACCATCCCATTGTATAACTCATCTTCCATTATCCCTTCATAGGGTCAAAAAACTCGATCAAATCCGCCTTTGTTGGGTAACAATCCCTTCCGAACCCGGTCACACTTTTGCCCGCAACCCGCGTGGCGAAAAGGGCACAATCCTTCAAGGGTTTGCCTAGGATCATGCCCGCCAAAAATCCGGCATTATACACATCGCCGGCCCCGGTATTATCCACGACTTCAACCTGTTCGGCGGGTATCATAAACGCGTCCTCTCGAGTTAAGATGAAGGATCCCTCCTTTCCCCTTTTGCAGACAACGACATCGGGACCATAGCTCAGGAGGTTCTTGCAACCTCGCTCATAAGCCATCGATGTGAGAAGAACAACCTCCTTTTCGGTAACGAAGAGGACCGAACACCTCTCTATGAAAGCCTCTACCTCCTTCAATCCCCGCCTGGCATATATCTCTCCTGGGTCAAAGCTTATTTTTCCAGGGGGATAAAGATGCTCGAAGGTCGCCTTTTGAGCCTCCATGGGTAGTTTTCCTGTAAAGGAGGTCATGTGTAAAAGCCGGCTATGAGAAAGGAGGTCCACCTCGATTTCATCGACGCAGAGGGTGTCGTTGGCATTGGGCTGGATGAAAATGGACCGGTCTTGAGATTTGTCGAGGATTATCAGGCAAACGCCACTCTCATGGTTTCTCCTCACCCAGCGGGTATCCACCTTCCCCGTTTCTAAGGAATCGATCAGGAAATCACCATCTTCGTCCTTCCCCACCTTACCGATCAATCCCGTATTGAACCCCATCTTCGAAAGCGCGAAGACCGTATTCGCTGCTGACCCGCCCCCGCTTCTTCCCTTAAATCGGCCATGTCGATGAAGCAAGGCCAAAAGTTGTTGAAACTCCTTATCACTCCCCTGAATCTCCCTTCCCGCCTCCAATCGTACCCCTTCGAAATTGAAGGGTTCGAAGGAGTCCACCTCATAAATAAGATCGATATTTAGAGCCCCGAACCCGACCACATCCTTCATAAAGGTGCCAACCCCTTGCTATAGGATTACAGATAAAACAAACCCCTTGAAATTTCAAGGGAAAAGTTCTCCTTTTGGACGGAAGGCCGATGAGCAGGGAAAACTCCTGATAGAGGTCAACAGTTCATGGAGCAGAAGATTTGAGGAAAATGGCCACGGTCCGGTTGGGGTTGGCCCTTGTTGGGGGTTATGGGGGGTGGCCAGCGCCCTCGCACGTGTGCGTAATAGAGCGATTGTGCCAAAAGAAGAGCAGTACCGAATAATAGGAGCTAACAATAAGGTTACTGGTTCATCCCCTCTGGCATCACGGAGTTACTGCAGGATCGACAATGATTGACTCAAAGACACTTTGATTCGCATTTTTCTGAATTTGCTGTGATGTCATTGCGCTCTTGAAATACCCCATAAAGATTCGGAAAATCCATTCCCCCTTTTGCCATCACATTTCGTCTTTTCCTTGATTGATGCCCTTTTGTTTTTATGGTAAATAAATCGGATACCCCCGATTCAACTCTTGGCTTGCCCGAGCTTGAAATCGGAAAGAGAGCGATTGAGGATCNNATCATCGGATTCGGGGTCTTGATCCTTGCCGAAATTATGATGTTCAGGAGGATCGAGCCTTTCTTTTCTTGGTTCTATTGTTTGGCATGGTGGGCGTACATCCTCATCTGCGATAGCCTCGTCTATAAGGTCAAGGGGAATTCTCTCCTCATGAGTCGGACCAAGGAGTTTTTCCTCTTGATGCTCTGGTCCGTCGCCCTGTGGCTTTTCTTCGAGTTGGTAAACCTTTCCCTGAGGAACTGGTATTACATTAATATTCCCAGAAATACGCTTCAAAGATGGATCGGCTATATGATCGCCTACTCTACGGTATTGCCTGGGCTTTTCGAGACCACAGAGTTGCTCGACAGTATTGGCCTTTATAAGGGTTATTCGGTTTCTGCAATTCCTGAGAGTCGAAAGTGGTACATCCCCTTCTGGATTGTGGGTGGCGTTTTTCTCGTCCTCCCCGTCACCATTCCCCAGTATGGCTTTCCCCTCATCTGGGGATCTTTTATCTTTCTCCTGGAGCCCATCAATCACCGCTTTGGGGGGAAATCATTGATGCGTGATTGGGAGCAGGGGAATCCAAGGAAATTTCTGCTTCTCCTCACGGCGGGATTGGCCTGCGGTTTCCTCTGGGAATTCTGGAACTTTTGGGCTCGATCCAAGTGGGTGTATACTGTCCCCTTTTTCGATGTAATAAAGGGATTCGAGATGCCCCCCCTGGGATTTTTGGGGTTTCCCCCCTTTGCTGTTGAGTGCTACGTAACCTATAACTTCATCTCCCTCTTCAGGCAGAAAAGGGGGTGGGAACAGGACCAGTACAACCTCAACCCGGGGAAGAGGACAAAACCCATTGCCATCGTCTTCAGCGGTATCGGACTGTTGCTCTTCTTCCCGCTGGTTTTTCACGCCATTGACACCAAGACAATCAACTCCTACATCGCCAGGGTTACCGACCTGAACCTGATTGACCCCCAATACCGGGAAAAACTTGTGGAAATGGGTCTCCACACGGTGGATGACCTTTTTCAAAGATTGAAGGAACCCGAGGGACGCAGAGAATTGGGGGAGAAACTGGGAATCTCAGAAGACCAAATCTCCGATTGGGTTAGATGGTCTCAACTGATTCGGTTAAGGGGCCTCGGGATCGAGAACTTCCTCCTGCTGAACCGGATCGGAATAGATGACGTCCAAACCCTCGCCCAGCAGGAACCCACCAATCTCTATGAGAAACTCGTTCGGGCAAGCAGAGACTACCATATCCCAACCCAGCCCTTCAACGTGCCCAAAGTCAAGGTTTGGATCAGGGCGGCGAAAAAAGCAAAGGAGGGCCTTTAGGGAGATTCCGAATAAAAAGGATGCTCGAGCGGAAGTCGGGATCGATACCAGAATGCCCTGTGTCACTCAGACAATTTGATGAGAATCCCCGTCCTTTTGGCACTCCGGATAACAAGGTTCAAGGCAATCCATGCCAGACCGAGGTAGAGCAGGGAAAACGCGTATCCCTTTGCCAGAATCCCGCTGAGGTCGCTCTGGAAGCCGTAGAAGGAGCGAAAATACTCAAGGAAATAGGTGAGGGGAATGAGCTTTGCCACTGCCATGACAGGCGTGGGAAGCATGGAGATGGGATAGTAGATGCCACAGATCAACAGCATCAAGCTCACCAGGGACCATGCAGCGACCTCGGCCTTGTGTCCGAATACGAGCACCAATATACAGACGGTAATGCCTACCAGGGCCGATGTGAGGAAAAGGCCCACAAGGAATAGACTGAGGGCCTCTATTCCCGGTTTGAGGAAATCGAAATGAAAGGCATGGGAGCTGAATAAAACCAGTAAGATAAAGATGATGCCACTCCGGAAAATCCCGATCAGCCACGATCCGAGGATGAGATGGACCGAATTGACGGGGGCTATGAACTCATGCTTAATGCACTTACCCCAGACATCATAGAGCAAGACGTAGGCGATGTCGATCTGACAAACATGGACAACGCTCATGGATATGACCCCAATCAAAATGAAGGCCATCATATCGGGGCCCAGTTGCAAATACCTGGCTAAAAGGCCCACGGAGAGAAGGCCGACGGTGGGCCAGAAGAGGATTTCGAAGACGCTGAAGACATTGCTCTTGGTGATGATCAAATTCTTAAATACAAAGGCCAGGATCTTCGTCCATTCATTTCGCAAACTCAAGGAAAACCTCCTCCAAATTCGTTTGAGAAGTCTTGACCTCCTTGACCACAATTCCCGCTTCCCACAGTCCTTGCAAAATGCCGCTCACACTCCTTGCCGCGCTGTCAACCACGAACTGACAACGGCCGTCCGACATGGAGAAATCGATGATACCGGGCAACTTCTCCAGTTGGATCGAATGGAGGCCCCCTTCATAGGCGATGGTGATGACGTCCCCCATTCGAACGCTCCTTTTGAGTTCCTGGGCAGTCCCGACGGTGTATATCTCGCCGCCCTTCAGGAATGCGATGCGATCACAGAGATATTCGGCTTCCGCCATATTATGGGTGGTCAGGACAATGGTAATTGCCCTCTCTCTTTGAATCTCCCTGATCTGGTCGCGAATCTTCAGGGATACGTCAGGATCCAATCCCACTGTAGGTTCATCCAAAAAGAGGATTTCCGGGTTGTTGAGCATAGATTTTGCCAGGGCCAACCTCTGTTTCATCCCCGTTGACAATCTATCGAAGGATGTTTCTTCATAATTGCCCAATTCGAAAAGCTCAATAGCCTCGATTACCTTCTTTTTACGATTTGTTCCTCCCAAGCCATAGAGCATAGCGTAGAATGTGAGGTTCTCCCTAACTGTAAGGCTCCACAGGAAGTTCGCATTTCCACTCGATATATTGACTCTCTGCCTGACCCGATTCCCTCCTTTCACCACATCCATGCCTAAGACCTCTACCTGGCCCCTGTCTGGGAGCAAAAGGGTAGAGAGGATCGATAAAAAAGTCGTTTTCCCCGCTCCATTGGGCCCCAGAATGCCGAAGATTCGCCCCTCCTCGATATCGAGATTGATACCCCGAAGGACTTCATTACGGCTCCGCCAAAACCAGCCCGACCGAAATGATTTCCACAAATCCCTGACTCTTACAGCGAGTGCCAATACTACCCCCCTTGCAGAAACTCCATAGAATATACAGCCAAATCCAAGAAATTTCCAATACTGAACACGTACACCAGGCTAATGGAGTGCGCTAAGGTACTCGAGTTTCTTGAGTTTCTGGAGAAAACCGGTGTCGCTGAGCGTAATCTGTTGGAGAGGTGGAGTACCCATCGAGGGTGAGCAGGCTTCGACGTGAGTTCTCGGCCTTGAGCGTGAAGGGAAGGCCAGCCCTTTAGAGGCTGGAAGGGGTAAGTATTCCCTAGGACCCCGAAAGGGTCACCGCGGAAACACTGAAGCGAAGGGACAGTGGTTTTCTCTCATGAAAAAATCATTTACTCCAGAATCAGGGGATTACAAAAACACTTTAGATGAATGTGAGCAGATTGGAGCTAACGGTATTATTGTATTTGAGATTTTTTGGTATATGAGTATAGTAACACGTATCGAACCCGGTCTATCGATGTGGAGGTCCAGCTGGTGTTTTTCCGATCAATGGAGGGAGGAGACCCTTTTTGAGGGT
>JABAOC010005201.1_pt1 | contig 18666 bp, 17 predicted proteins | sample 7062161 | NCBI WGS metagenome assembly JABAOC01 (sample SAMN14538625, study PRJNA623070) | marine sediment metagenome | biome: marine biome [ENVO:00000428]; feature: marine pelagic biome [ENVO:01000023]; material: deep marine sediment [ENVO:00002113] | place: India: Gulf of Khambhat ... | reverse complement strand
AAATCCAGCATTCCATTCATCTTTCCTTCTCACATCTATTGGTTTTTGCCTACCATTTAATATATCATCACACAGGTACTTTGTTTCAGCCACTGTAATATTATATATATGTCCATTTGTGGTTGGAAGTCCAGTTGTATTCCATGCGGTTATTCCACCTACCATATTATAAATTTTACCTGTAAAATTATTAGCGATAAGAAGTTTAGTCGCTATAAAACTCCTATAACCACCTTTACAGTAAAGAACAACATCACAACCTTCATATTTTTCTAGAAATTTCGGTAAAATAGTTGCATTCGAATGTAGGTTCTGGACCCATCTTGGATGTTCGGGAAACGGAGTATCGATACGCTGAGGTCGCCATTCACCAATTCTCCTAACATCTATTGGTACTTCAATAGTAGAATTATCACTTAAAAGATCCCATGTTTCATTAACTGTCAAATTTGTATATCCATTTGCTACATTTTGGGATGAGCTGTTGGCAATATCAAATTCTTTTATATTTTCAGTCGTTAGAGCATTAATAGATGCTCCAGTAGTTACAAGCATCATTGCTATCGCAAATATTGAGACGATTAGTTTCTTATTCATTTTTGCCCCCTTAATTTTTATAATATGTTTGACATATATAAATTTAACCATCGTTAATAAACTTTGTTAATTAATATACTTCCTATAAATTATTAAAATTTTTTTGTTTGTACAAAAATTATAAAATAATTAAATAATTATTAATACACATATTCTAAAGCGAGATATTATAAATTAATAAATAATAATAAGTCTATCTTTAAGCTTGTTAAAACTTACGAAAAAGGTATAACATTATGAAGACGTCAAATGAATATAAAGAAAGTTTAAGGAGAATGAAACCTAATATTTACAAGTTTGGAGAACTTATAAAAGATGTTACAACTCACCCCTCAACCAGAAGAACTATAAATGGTCACGCTCAAATATTTGATGCTGCACTAGAACCTGAATATGAAAATATTTTAACCACAAAATCTAGTTTAACGGGGAAAAAAATCATACGATACCTGTCGCTTATTGCTAATGCTGAGGATATGATTGTAAATGTACGTATGAAAAGATTAATGTTCAATCTAACTGGAACATGTACCGGGGGAAGATGTGTTGGTTTTAATGCATTAAATGCTATGTGGACAACAACTTTTGATATGGATAAAAACTTAGAGACAAATTATAATGACAGAATGAAAAAATGGTTAATAGATGCTCAAAACCGTGATATCACAATTTCTGGAGCATTGACTGATCCTAAGGGTGATAGATCCAAATCACCTATTAAACAAAAAGATCCAGAGATGAACCTAAATATTGTTGAAGAAACAAAAAATGGTATTGTTGTTAATGGTGCGAAAGTAATGATTTGTGGAGTTGCTGCAGCAAATGAAATATTTATAATGCCTGGAACAAGTTATAATGAGGATGAAAAAAATTATGCTGTTTCTTTTGTTGTTCCAAGAGATATTGAAAATCTAACTATTGTTGAAACAAGGCACCCAAGTGATATCAGAGATCAAGAAAAGGGATTTGATAATCCTGTTGACATAGGTGGGATTACACAAGCCTATTTACTATTTGAGAATGTATTTATTCCAAAAGAACGTGTATTTATGAATAAGGAATTTAACTATACAAAAAAAGCAGTAATAAATTTTATAGCATTATATAGAGCGGCTATTGGTGGATGTGTAGCTGGTCAAGGTGATGTAATGATTGGTGCAGCAGCATTAATGGCACGTGCCAATGGTCTATCCGAAAAGACATTCAAACAAAAAATAAATCAAATGATTATAAACAATGAAACAACATTTGGTATGGGCGTGGCAGCTGCAGCTCTTGGGCATAAACACTCCTCAGGTGTTTGGATTCCTGATACACTGCTTTCCAATGTAAATAAAGTACATGTTGCAACACTTCCATATGAAACTAAACGATTAACACAAGATATTGGTGGCGGTATTGTTGAAACTGGTTGTCTTCCTTCATTTAAAGATATAAACAATCCAAAGTATGGTGATCTTTTAAAAAAATATCTCAAAGCTAATTGTTCTAGTGAAACAAGAGCAAAAATCGCTCGACTTATTGAATGGCTTACAATTGGAGCAGGTGTCCCTGGTTGTATGCATGGTGGTGGCTCACCAGATAGTGCAAAAATAATGATAAATACAAAATCGAATATTAATCATTATATTGAACTTGCAAAACGTCTAGCAGATATCAAAGAAGATATTAGTATAGAAAATAAAAAATAAGGAAATATTCAAATTGCAATATAACGTTGATATGGATAATAATTAGATGAAATTCTTAATTGAATTAATCACTTTTTATCATTATAAAGTTTTTACAAGTTCTGCGATTCTTGCTCTCTTCTCTTTTTCATCTGGAAGAGTTATAGATGATTTCCATTTTTTATCATTATCTATGTAATAACCCCTTGATATCGAAATAAATTCTCTTTCTCCATTCTCACTCACAGCTTTTTTTCTTGCAACTTCTATGAAGTTATTACTACCAAATTTTACCTCTTCTGCTTTTAAAGTTTCAAACTCAACCATGATATACCTCTTTGTCGGAAGTAAAAGAATAATTGAATTTAAACTTTTTTACCCATGTACATAAATTCGAAAAATTTCTATATTATATTAACAAACAAAATTTGTAATATTTAAAAATTGGAATTTTTTAAATATGTTTATAAAGAAACATTTGTTACAACATAATGTATGAGGAGATGGAAAACATGAAGCAAAAAGAGATATATATGTTTGACGAGGATGATGATAGAGCCATTGAATTATTTGTCAAGCTGGGGATGCCAAAAAATCTTGCAAAAACATTATTATTTATCTCCCAATTTGATGAATGCCAATGTGCTGAAGTGGAGCAAGGAGCAGATCTTCGACAACCTGAAGTTAGTATAGCAATGCAAGAACTGCGAAAAAGAAACTGGGTAAAAAAACGAAACCTTAAAAAGAAAGGTAAAGGTAGACCAGTTCATATTTATAAACCTGCTATAGAATTATCTGAGATTTTAAAATCCTTTGAACAAGAAAAAATGCAAGAATTAGAAAATATTAAAAAAGATATAACAGAATTAAAAACTATAATTGAAGATCGTTAAGACTGATTTTTCCTTAAAAATATCAAACATAAATAACTCATTTTTTACTAATTTAAAAATAATTTACTAACAAATATTTCATAAACAAATAATTAGACTATTCATGCAAATTGAAAATTACATATAAAAAAACCAATTTGATATCAAAATTAATGAAACCTTTATATAGGAGTTACATCTTAGTAATAGTGAGGGAGAAATATGAGAATGGGTAAAAGCTACCTTATTAAAAGAGAATTGGGAGTAGGTATAATAGTATTACTTATGTTAACAGCTTTTGTACCATGTATAAATGCTAATAATTACGAAGAAATAAATATTATATCAAGGAACAATGAATATGTAAAAAAAACTAGTTCAAATACAATCGAAGTTGTAAAAGAAACGATTGACAATTATTTAAATATGGATAAAAATTTGTACAACAGTAGAGATAGCTACGATGAGTCATTAAGTCCTCCTCAACCAGTATTAGGGGGAAATGAGGCGTTTGGACTATGGATTCGTATAGTGTATAACGATAATGAATTTCTTGAAAAAGTTGATATTACACCACAGATGATAAGGGGAAAACTTTCTGATCCTAAATATCGAACTCCGATTAAATTTAATGTAGATGACGATCCAGAATATGATATAGAAACAGGTTTTGGTTTCTACCAATACGGTATAGACGAAATTCAAGAAGATGGGAGCTCAATAAATCATAAGGCTTGGGCAACCTCATTTGATTTTTATCAGATTGATAGCTATCTCGATAATCAACTAGGTGAAATTGAAATATGGCAGGAATTTCATGTTAACCTTGCATTAATAAAAAATAAAAATAGCGCAGAAAATTTAGAACAAGTAAATTATAACCCACATACTAAATTAACTACGACAATTCAATCATCATTATTAATATTAGAACAGCAGCAAAAAAAACAACAACAAAACATTGGATATGCTAATTTACATCTTGTTTATAAAATTCTAAATAATGTTGTTAATTTTATTAAATTGAAATCCCCGAATTTATTACAAAGTGGAGATATAATAAAACCATTACCAGCTGATGAAGATTATATTGTTACAAGAGTTGGTTATCACTCAGATGAAGGTCAGAAAATTCCTCTTAAATTCGAAAAAACTTTTGCAATTGATAGAGGTACCATATTCAGACCTTATGTTTTTCAGCATGAAATGAATCCTTATGATATAATTGGAACAGCTAGTAATGATGTAATGTTTGGCTTTCAAGCATATCGTGCTGGATTAAGTGACCCATCCTATGATGTCGAGTTTAATGTAAACTTTGATCCAGCAGTTTATACAGTTACACAATTCATTCCTAGGACTGGTAAAATAATATATTATTACCATAATGTTGGTAGTGGTGATCCATTAGATATCACCTTTTCTTCTAATCTTATCCAAGGTGGAGATCCAGATGAGGAAAAGGAAGGAACTCTTTCTCTTACATTAACAATTGATACACCTTTTGAAGTAGCGGGTTCTGGGAAATGGATGCTTTTTGATCCGAAGATAATAGGAGATAATCCACCGTCAGGTGGTAAATTCGTATATGCAGCAAGTCATAAATTTGATGTTGGTTTCACTGTAAAATCACCTAGATTTGAGGAAAAAATTGAAATTAGAGGCATTCCGAAAAGTGCAATAGTCTCATGGGGAGTAGATACAGAAATTGAAATTCTTCAAGGTGAGCTGATAGAAGTTGAGGTTGAAGGTTTTGCTGATCTAACCATGAGTAGCCTACTTGATGATATCATAGTATATTATCCAAAATCAGAACCCGATGATCCAGATGTTACTTGTCTACGAGTGAATAACATACCTAGTTCTCGAGAACTACGTGCAGGAGCATCATTAAATATTGATAAAGGAAATATGTTAAAGGTAGACATTGGCGGATTTGTTCAACATGATATGAGTAGTCAGCTTGGAGACATAACACTCTACTGGCCGAAAGCAGATCCACATGATCCCGATGCTGTTTTCATTAATGTTCCTGGAGGTAGTTTTTCAAGCAGTGGGAGAACAAGCGCTCAAGCAACTCTCTATGTAGATCCCGATGATTTTTCTAATCCTAATAATTATATTTCCGCAAGAGCTGAACGTACATCAAATTCTGATTTTGGGGAAATTAATTTCTATCTGCCAAATGTAGATATTCCTATAGTGAAAGTTTATGATATCCCTGGAAATGCACTTGCTAGAGGTAAATTCGAATGGAATAGACTACAAGGATATGCCAGAGCTCAGCGCTCATCTTCTAGTGGAAATGTAGATCCTATTAAAGTAAATCTCGTCTTTGATAAATTGATACTAAGTAATGAACTTAGAATTGGTAATGGACATCTACAAACCGATTTTAAAATTGCTAAAGATGGCTTCTTTAAATTTGATACTTCAAATGATATGCTTGGTAATACTTTTGAAGTGGCAAACAAAGAAACTGAAAATTCTCTTGTAATTAATGCTGGTACCATTTCAGCTGAAAACTTTGAAGCAGATTGGAATCTCGATACCGCAGGTGAACAAATTGAGGTAGAAGAATTAGCTCTAACTGGATCTTTGAAAGCCTTTAAGAATTTTAATATTTCTATTGATTTACAGGGGAAGAATGTTAATTTTGAAGGTAGTTGGTCAATGGGTGAAGAAGGAAGTTTTGAAGTTGATTTTAATCAAGATGAAAACATAATTCTTGATTTTGATTTAGGAAATTCTAGTGACGATATTGAATTAAATGGCTATGTAGAATTAGATAAAGATCTACATTTTGATATAAGTTGGAAATGGGAACAAGGAGAATGGGGAGATCATGCATATTTTAAAATCAATGAAAATACAAACAAAGCGAATTTAAAAGAAATTAATTTTTATTTTACCTACAAAGATAATTGGGGAGCAAATGTCACACTTTACAATACGGGTATATATGTTTGTATAGAATGGTGTTGGTATAATGGTAAACTATATACCTGGCCTGTTATCAAGGTTTATGGATCACTAGATTTCTGGATAAAATTAGATTGGTTAACCAATTATAAATGGTATGAGGTTGTATAGTAGGGAGGTTAAAATTTAAGGTGATAATGATGAGAAAATATAATAAGCGATTTGGAAAAATGGTAGTTATCTCGCTATTTATTATTCTTATAAGTATGTCTATAACACAGGCATTAATAAACCTTGATATTAAAAGTGGAAATAATACAATTGCTACTAATAATTTCAACGTATATAATAATCTACCTCCTCTACCACTTGAAGATCCATATTTTACTTGGGAAGACGATTTTAATACTCAAGAATGGATAGATCCCGATACCACGATGTCATATAACTATGAAGTTGTAAACGGTGAAGTGAGGATGAAGAACACGTACACCTTGTGGACCGATCCTGATTGGACTAAGATGAAACCTATAGAAATATCCAACTCTGGTGAAACATTATATAACTATGCTTTGCTTCTAATAGTTGATTATGATTCTGATATGCAAACTGATTACGATGATCTCAGGTTTAAACATGAAAAAGCCGGTAATACCTATCTTGATTATTGGATTGAAACTTATGATTCTACAAATGCAAGTGTCTGGGTAAATATCCCGCAGATCCCCTCAGGGAATAGTTGGATGTATATGTTTTATGGAAATCCTAGTGCAGAAGGTGAAAGTGATTTCTACAGTGTTTTTACTGACTGGGAGGAAGAATGGGCAAATGATGAACAAATATCCTATCATGCTAATAAAGAAGGTGCTTGGGATCCAGATGCTTGTTATGGTGGTGGTGAATTCATTGTTGCTTGGGAGGAAGGACAAGCCTATTATCCCCCTTACACATATGGTTTTAAACAAGAAATTAGAGCCTCAATTTATGAACCAGATGGAGATCGTATCGTTTTTGATAAGTTAGTGTATAAAGATCCATTTACTTATTACAGAAATGAAGATCCATCTATTGCATATGGTGGGGGAAAGTGGTTTGTAGCATGGGAACGCTTCGGAGTACAAAACCTTCCTCCTCATAATCCAACACCTGATACAATGGATATACGGGCTAGAACAGTAAAAAGAAGCGGGAATACTTTACAACTTGGAAGTGTTATAATTGTCTGCGATGCACAAAATTGTCAGGCAGATCCTAATTTAGAATTTGATTCTATAAATAATCAATTCTGTGTAGTATGGGAAGATGCACGTGATGGAGTTAATGATTATGATATCTGGGGAAGACTTTATGATACAAGTGGAAAACCAGTAGGTAGCGAAGTAGAATTAACTGAAAATGTAGCTAATTCCCAATGTGAACCATGGGTTACCTTCGATTCCGTAAATGAACAATATATGATAGTATGGGAAGAAGGATTAAAAGCTGATACTGGGCCATTTAGTATCAAAGCAGGTTTATTTGATGAGGATCTGACGCAAATTGGTGATACGATAGATATAGCTACGGGTGATGATGATACGGATTATAATTTCCCTTGCGTATGCTTCTGTAAAGAAACTGAAAGTTTTCTTATTACATGGAATGATGGTGATATCAGCGATGGAGATTGGTATGGTAATATATGGGGCATTATTTTAGATGATTCAGGTGATGTTGTGGTTGATACCTTTTCTATTAGAAAAGGAAATTTTGTAAGAACTGATATAATACCCTATTTATCATCATCATTTTTTGTATCCTTTGACGATAGTGGAGATATCTGGGGAAAACTTGTATCCTCAGAGGGGAAAGTATTCAGTGATGATATTCAGCTATCTGCTAGTAATTCTGCTGCTGCTGATTGGGCGAATATGGCAGTTGGTGGTGAAAAAATATTTGTTACGTGGGAAGATAAACGAGTAACTTATCCACCACCATGGAATGGAATGCCTGATGCTTTTTGCAATATTTGGAATTTAAATATTCCTAGTGGTGAAGATGTTACATGTGAATTTAAAACTGAAAAGAAACTGATTTTAAAAGCGCAGATCACCTCAAAAGTTATTGAACCTGATAATCTGGTAAGCTGGTATGAGTTCTATGTAGATTTTGAGGGTAGTATTACTTTTGATATCTTAGATAGCAATGGTACTACCGTTCTTATTGAAGATGCAAGTAATGGTGAAGATCTGAGTAGCATAGATCCAGAGACGCATCCCGGAATCCGTCTTAGAGCCCACTTTACTAGAAATAATCCATCTTCTACTCCAACTCTTGACCGATGGAGTGTGATATATGTAGGACTTGATGAAGAACCACCAGTAACAACGATAAGAGAAATTATTGGTACACAAGGGAACAATGGCTGGTATACTAGTAATGTTAAGATATTTCTAGATGCAACCGATGGACAATATGGAACTGGAGTAAATCACACCTATTACCAAATCGATGATGAAGATCCTGAAGAGTATGACGATTCAATTGGTATAAAGTTACCACCTGAAGATCCAAATGAACTTTATGGAACATGGGATGTTTATTATTGGTCTATTGATAAAGCAGGTAATCAGGAAGAACCGCAGGGTCCTGTAAACATAAAAATCGATAAAGCACCTCCTCATTGTGAGATATGGGACCCCCCAGACCGTGCAAATGTTCCCTTAAAAGGTAACTTCTGGGTACAAGCAAACGCAACAGATGAGGGATCTGGAATTAATTATGTATCCTTTGATGTCGGTCCACCATATGAAAATCCTGCTAAGGTTTACGATGACAATCCACCCGGTTCAGGAAACTATAAATGGCTATGCAATCGTCAATATAATAAGCAACAATGGAGACATATAATCGCTCAGGTCTATGACTATGCAGGTCATATGTATGAATATAATATATTCGTCTTTTTTGGCACTCCAAACGAATACCAATCTGGCTATGTATATCTTTTTGGCAATCCTTACGGTCCATTTCCTTTGATGTCCATAATAAATTATGCTGTAGCAATTGATGAAAATACCCTTCCTGTAATCTTAACTAACTATGATGAAAATGCTGATTCTGTCGATTTTATTGCTAAGCAGCGTTTTCGTGGGAAAGAATTTTCATTCCAAGATGACAATCTATTAGATGGTTGTAGAGTTGATCTAGATATTCCTCTAGGAATATATTCAATAATTGCGAAAGAATACGATAATGGGAACTTAATAGGGGAACAAAAAATAATATCAAAGCTCATAGTTTTACTAATTTAAACTACAAATTTCTCTTTTATTTTTTTACAATTTTATAGGAATCATAAAGGATAACATAAAAGATTTTATGTGAAACTATATATAAGTGATAAATTATATTAATTATGTTGGATGTATATAAAATGAATATAAAAATAATTAATATACTTTCAATTTTATTGATAATAGGAATCATACCATCTGCATCAATAGTAGTTGCATATCCTACACAAGATGAAGGAACCCTTTGGCTTAGGGGATTAATTTTTATTTATGAAATTGAAGACAATACCGTATATGCCTTTGCAATAAGGCTTCATTATATTCAATGGACAGAATCTGCAGGATCTTTTGGGACAATTACTTTTATTGATGTTACCTTTCCGGATGAATATCATTTAATACTAATTGGAAGATTGATTTATATTATTGGTATTTCAAATGGTAATATAGTATTTTGAGTAGATATTGTTACCATTTTATTATCTAAATATCATTAGAGTATTATGATAAAAAATTGAATTATAAACCTATTATTATTATAACTTAATTTTAATTATATAAAAGTTATTTGTTTTATTTATTTTACAATATCATTTAATTAAGATTAATGAAATTATCAAAATAATTATTGCATATTAGTATATTCTATTATTTGTGACACTTGTTGCATTATATAACATATGGTTAGATTTAGCAAAATTTAAATATGCTGCATAGATTATAAAAATATAAAAACAATAAAAAACCTAGGGAGGCAAAAAACAAATGAAAAAATGCAAACTTTTGAAAGAGGCTATTGTTTTGCTGATTGTAGCAGTAATGTTTTTTTCAACGATTGCTGTAACAGCGAATACAACAAATGGTGCGACAAAACATATTTTATTTTCAGATAATAAAACACGTGTAGAATCATCTTTAATTAGTGTGCCGTTAAGTGGTCCAACATTATTTGAACAACTTCCTCACGAACCAGATGAAAATTGGAGTGCTGCCACAAGCTGTTTTGATCCAGGATATCCCATTGACTACATAGTTTACGAAAATTTCTGGGAAATTACTGATACAATATGTGATATTCACTGGTGGGGTGTAAGTCTACATTTTACAGGTTCAGGATGGGTCCAATGTGATCCTACCGGTATGACATTCAATATTACTTTCTATAAAGATAACAATGGTGTGCCTGGTGATGTAGTATGTAATTACGATAAAATTTCACCATCAATCACAGACACTGGTAAATTATATCATTCTACAATACAAGCCCATTTATATTTATTTGAGTATGACTTAGATCCATGCTGCCAGATAGATAACGGTTGGGTATCAATTCAATCCTATGTAACTGACAACGATTGTTGGTTCTTATGGATGAGTGCCCAGACTGGAGATGGAGACTCACTACAAGACTTAAACGACGGTTCAGGCCCACAATCTACCGATTATGATCGTGCAATTAGACTAACGGGAGAAGGGCCACCACCAGTACCTGCAATATGTTGTGAGGGTAATCTTCTATGGGAAGAAGTTAGCCCTGGTGCTACTGTTTCTGGAACCTTCCAACTTTGTAACTGCGGAGAATCTGGATCATACCTAAAATGGCAATTTGATTCAGCACCTTCATGGCCTGGAGCTATTTGGGAGATTGAACCTGACAGCGGTGAAGGATTAGCAGCGGGTGATTGTGTTACAATAACAGTTAATGTCACTGCACCACCAGATAAAAACACAAAATTCGAAGGAAAAATTAAGATGATAAACAGAGAAAATGCAAGCGATTTCTGTGAAGTAGATGTCGTCCTTATAACACCGAAAACAAAAACTTTCAATATTTATCCATTTTTCCAAATATGGTTAGAACAACACCCAAATCTATTCCCAATAATAAGACAGGTGTTGGGAATATAAAACACACCTCTTTTTTCTTTTTTTTATTTTTATGATGCCAATTCATAATTAGAATTTTTGTTACGGATGTTTTGAAAAATATATCTATATAGTAAAATTTAAATAATACTTTTCCATATTGTAATTCGTAGGAATAGAGGAAGGGCCTTCTCTAAAAAAATTCGTTTATATTACTCCCTTATTTCTTCCCCTTCCTACTATTAATCGTGTTAATAGTAAAATTTAATATCATTTCAATAATGTTTTTTAAAATAATAAACAAAATATAAAAAATTACAACTTAGTTAGTAAATGTTTTTAAATTCAAAATTGTTATCAAATTTTGGTTTGAGGAGAAGAACAGATGAAGAATATGAATGAATTATCTCTTAAGGAGTTAATGCAAATATCACACGATATAAAAGAGATGCAAAAAGATATTGACATGTTAATCAAGTTTATGGGGATAGATGAGATTAAAACAATTTTAAATAAAAAAGAATAATAGAATTTTATATTTATCATATGATTAGATTTATTATTTTCTATTGTAAGAGATTTGGTCTTTTAAAAATTTGATTGAAAAGTACATTGTTTTTAAACTATTATATGTTATAATCCGTTGTAATGGAGAAGCTAATTATGCAAAATAAAGATTTTAAAGAACTTTGTCCAACCTGCGGACAACCTATGAAGTATATAAAAACAGAAAAACAATCTAAAAATAATAAAAAACCATTAATAGATGAAAATGAGAAAAAAGGTACTTATGATATTTCCCAGATATGGCATTGTCTAAATTGTAGTGAAGAATGGAAAATTGATATAATAAAAAATATATGGAGAAAAAACGAATTTATTGAATAAAAATTTTAATTGAATACTCTATTAATGTGATTTGGATTAAATTTGAATTTACTGGATTTTTGCCAGTGTTAAAAAGGAAACTATATCCTATGAAACAAAAAAAGTTTGAAACTATAATCGTGGGAGCTGGTATTTCTGGACTAGCTTGTGCTAAATATCTTCAGGAGGAAAATAGAGATTTTTTAATTATTAGTCAAAATATCGGGGGTAGAATCTTAACATCGAATGATGGAAAAGTTAATTATGGAGCTTTTTTTGTTTGTTCAGATTATGATCATATTTTACAATACGTTAAAATAAAATCAAGAATTAACCTTAGTGATTTTTGTTTTCATGAGAAGGAAAATACATATGTTCTTTTTGAACCTAAACTAATAAAATACCTTGGTCAATTTATAAAAATTCGAAAACTTCTTTATAAATTCAGAAGAAATTTTCGTAATTTTCGAAAAAATTCTGAAACAATATCTCAAAAAAAAGCAATTGAAAACAACTCTTTTTTATATGAGTTATATATGCAAAATGCATTTGATTTTGTAAAAAACCAAAAGTTACAGAAAGGAACAGAAACGTAGTTTTTAGTGATACAGAAAGGTATTTAAATATATGAGTATATTCGGATTTGTGATAAAATGAATAATCATAGGGTAATTGAAAAATATACAAAATTAGTAATGAAGGAATTATACAATCAAGATATACAAGTTTTTTTCTCCAATATGGATAATGATTTACGAGCAATATTCAGAGAGAAAGGATTACCACCATACAAGATAGTTGATAATTGGAATAAAGAAAAATGCAATATAACCTTTGATAAACAAATTTTCCGACGTGTCGGAGAATTACCACCACATACTTGGAAAACTATTGTACATGAAATATCACACTATGAGATTGGAATTGAAGAAGGTGAAAAAGGTACAAGACACACAAATGAGTTTTATAATCTTGTTAAAAACAATATGCAGAAAATAAAAAATTTACAAAAGGAATTTGAAATGAGAGGTAATTAAAATGAATATAATTGATAAATTCTTAAATGAATATTCCGATGCAGGAACAATAAAAACATACAAAACACACTTGAATCATTTTTTTAGATATATCAACATAGAACCCGATAAATACTTCCAAAACGGTAGGGATTACTTACAGGATCTAAAAGATTATAACAAATCACAATCACAATATGCACCTATGGGTAGATTAGCAAGGTTAAACCTAATAAAACTATTTCTGGAAGAAAACGGACACCCGATAAATAAAAAGGATTGGAAGAAAATATTATCAAAGGTAAAAGGTAGACGTGCAAGAACCATAGATCAACCACCGACAAAAGAAGAATTACGAAAGATACTTGCTTATGGAGATAGGTACATGAGAACCCTAATACTACTTGGTACAAGTGCGGGTATGCGAATAGGAGAAATGTTACAACTCTTACCAAGTGATATAGATATAAATGCAACTCCAGTTAAGGTTACAATCAGAGGAGAAATAACCAAGACAGGAGAACCACGAATAACCTTTGCAAGTGAAGAATTTAAAAAAGAATACCAAGAGTGGATTAACGAAAGGGAAACGTATCTAAAAATATCTGTTGCAAGATGCAAAGGTTCAGCACCATATAAAGATGTAAACGATCCCAGAGTATTCCCATTAAACCATGCAACCACCTGCAAAAAATATTATCGTATGCTAAAGAAAGCACAATTAGACCAAAGGGATGCATCAACAGGTTACTATAAACGTCATGTTCACACTTGGAGAAAATTCTTTGAAACACAAATGAGTAACGCAGGAGTACCAGAAGCAATATATCAAGAGTTGGAAGGACACACAGGTTATCTAAATGGTGCATACAAAAGATATACAGAGAAAGAAATCATTGAATGGTATCATAGAGGGTTACCAAAATTATTAATCTATACTGGAGAAGTAACAGAGGTAAAAGAACAGTTAAAAGAGAAAGACAGGACAGGCAAATTCAGGATCTTGATAAACAATTGAAAGATTTACGGATGGAACTTCTAGAAGTAAAAATGAAACAGGTACAGGAATTACAACGAGAGAAATAATAAGGATTTAAATAAATGGAAAAATTAATTTTCAATGTCAGAATGTAAAAGAGGATATGATAAACCTGGTGTGAACTCATATTCTACAAAAGTAAATATGTCTTCATTAGTTTCAAATGGCTTGTTATAAATCCAAGCATAGGTTCTCAATTGTTTATCTTTTTTTGCTAGATTAATAATTTGGTACTTCAGTTTTTCTGTTTTCGGGGTTGAAAACATAATTCGTTTAGGTTTTGGAATCTGTTTTAAAATTACGTCGCCATGTCTCCTCCAAAACCTAAAATAATTTCTCATATTATAAATGTCAAATATATCCTGTAATGTGGAATCAATTGTTTTTATGTTTAAACTTTTTATAACATTATTTATTCTACCAAGAGAAATATCATCGTCGGCTTTTTTTAAATTTTTTTCTTCATCATCAATAGCAATATCCATATGTTCACTAATATACTGACTATAAAATCTACTTATATCAGCATAAACGCTGATATTATTAACTTCATTAGGGTATATAAAAAAAACCCATTCAAAAAGAAATGACATAAAATCTTTTTGTTTCTTAGTTAAATTATCTGACATATAATCTAATACTATTGTAGAATCAGCAATATTATATTCTTTCATCTTTTTAGCAAATTTTTTACCTGAAGCAAAAATGGTCTCAATTCTTGGAATTCGTTCTTTATAACCAAAATTTTTTCTAATTTCTTTAATATGATCATCATGTTGTGTTTTAATCATATTTTTATATTTTTTGATTTCTTCTTTTTCTACTTCATTAAAAAAATTCAATATTTTAAATGATTCATCAATAAATCTCTCATCTGTTTTATCGCAAAAAGTAAATAAATCTGGGAAAATGATTTTCCAAAACCAATATTTTATAGCAGGGTGAATATCTAAATCCAAAAATTTTTTCCACTGTTTATTGAAATCTCTAATCAAAAAAATAGCTTTGATTTGTTTTATCCTATAAAGACTACATAAACTATCAAATATAGCGTCATGCAAATGCTGTATCTCTGGATATTTCCACCATTCTTTATTAATCCCAAAGATAGTGAAATATTGTCGAAATAAACCTTTATTTTCTAAATATTTTATTTGCTCCTGAATCATAGAACTATAAGCAATATCTAAATATTTTGATTTTAGAGAAAAACCATCCTTATCCTTATCAACAATTTTTTTTTCTTTAAGTTTGTTTAATATAAAAGATTGATACCCTTTATCTGTTTCATCCTGACTTTTTCGTTTCTCTCGTTTATCTATTCTATAATTTCTTTTTTTTGGATTGGTTATTTTTGTTTTTTTACAGATATCTTTGAGATGTCTTTTAACTAGGTTAGGATGTCCGTATTCGAATTCAATAAATGCTGTTATTGTTTTTCTTTCATTTTTTGTTAACTCAGTATCTAAAAATTGCATTTTCTCCATATATATATCACCAATAGTTGAGTTTATATTGAGAAATACTCAACCAAATTATAAATATTTAAACATTATTTAAACATTATTATGCAAAAGAATGATCTGATAAGAACTTTTAGTCTTTCAAAAGAGACTTTTGATAAACTCACAAAATGGGCTAACAAACGATCTATCTCTCGTAGTAGTGCCATTCGAATTTTAATTAATGAACACTGCAAGGGTGATCTTTCTTGAATTTTTTAAAATATCGTAATGCTGAGGAATTTTTACAGGAAAATGGACTTGATGTTGAAACTGGATTAAAAATTGTCGAAGCTGAGCTTAAGCGGTTAAAGGGGGATTAACTTGATCGGCGTGGCGGTAAGGGTTCATTACTATCAAGAAGGTGTTTTACGTTTTTTAAAAGGTATTTTACTTGAAGAAAATGATGATTTTATTAAAGTGGAACTTGACAATTATGTTGTAACTCTTTCTAAAAAAGAAATAGCTAAAATGGAAGTTGCAAAATCTAGGAGGGGATGGTAACATAATTTCTTTTTTTGCATTTTGGCTTACTTTAATTGCATTAAAAACTGATGATTTTGCTAAAGGTATAACAGAGAAAAATCAAAAAAGTACAGATAAGGNNGCAAAACTATTGATGGAAGCTGATGGTAGGAGATACATTTCAATACGAGATACTCAAGAAATATGGGTATATAATGGAAGCTATTACGAACCACTTGGACAAGGCATATTGGAAAATAGAACAGGTTATTATCTTGATGAAAATACCTGCAAACACTTCAAACAGGAAACCGTTGATTTTGTTAGACATTACAAATACATATATCGGGAAGAACTGAATCCACCAATACATCTAATAAATCTGAAAAATGGAATATTGAATATAGAAACAAAAGAATTAACACCACATACTCCAGATATATATTTTACAAATGAGTTGCCCATTATTTATAATCCAAAAGCAAAAATAAAGAAAATAAAAGAATTTTTTGAAGCTGTATTGAATCTTAATGATATTCCAACAATACAACAATGGTTCGGAGATTGCCTGATACGGAATTACAACCGAAAAAAAGCATTATTATTTGTTGGTGCAACAGATACGGGAAAATCAAAACTATTAGGATTACTCGGTCTTTTTTTGGGATTAAAAAATACAAGTAATGTTAGTTTACATGATATTTGCAAAGATAAATTTGCACCAGTAGAATTATACGGTAAATATGCAAATATAAGCGGAGAAATATCTGCAACAAGTCTCCGCCAGATCGCTATGTTTTTACAAGTAACGGGTGGCGACAGGATACGAGGGCAACAAAAATACGGCAAACCATTTTACTTTATTAATTACGCAAAACTTGTCTTTGGTTGTAATATTATTCCAGATACAGAGATTAAAGATGATGCATATTATAACCGATGGATTGTAATTGAATGTAACAACCAATTTGATGATGATACCAAAAATACTAATATTCTCGAAGAAATAACAACTGAAGAAGAATTAAGCGGTCTTTTTAACTGGGCATTGCAAGGATGGGAACAACTGAAAAAAAACGATGGTTACACTCATTACAGGGATTTAACTGAAGTAAAAGAATTTATGCAGAAAGGAAAAAATCCAATTCGTGAATTTATAGAAACCTATATTGTACCAAATCCTAATGGAGTAATTACCAAAGAGCAGGTCTATAAATGCTATGTCTCATTTTGCAAAGAATATAACTATCCAATCAAGGAAAGTAATGTTTTTTCTCGGAAGTTTAAACCACTTGCACCTATGGGAATTGATGAAGGGCAACAACTGAAAGGTGGTAAAAGAACCTGGAAGGGAATCAAGTGCAATTATGACTTTCCAGGTAAACAACAGGAGTTGAAAACATAAACGCAATAAACGATATAACGCATATATTCAACAAACTACTTTATATATACACTAATTTAATTTTCTTTTATATAAAGGTACTAAAAAACACCGTTTATATATGTTATATCGTTGATATTTTTTCTATCTGTTGCTCTTCAAGGAGGTTTTATGAAGCATCCAAATTGTAAGGGCAAGTATTTTCTTGATATGATAGACGAAGTAATGTATTCTACTGATAGTTTTGAAGCATTTAGTTTGTATTATAGAATGTTCTATCCAGATATTTACTATGAAATAAATAAAATTCCAGTAGTTAAACTAGAAGGACAACCAGCGACACGACAAGATATGATTATTGCATTGAAAGAAGAAAAAAGAATGTATGATCTTAGATATGTACCAAAACTTGTCGAAGTAACTGATAAGATAGGTCAGGTTTGGAAAAAAACACGATGGGTTAAGAATCTCAAAAAAGCATCAGAGATAGCATTTCAGATTGAGAAAGAATTTGAACAGGAAATGAAGCGATTAGGAGGTTTTTAATTGAAACCTAAAATCCTACATGGTACACTAGACGGTAAACAGTTCGTTATCTCCATTTTTGACGATCCAGATATAATACACCCCATGAAAGTAGGATTACAGCGATTCTTTGAACAGTGGAAAACATCCAAGCTGAAAGAAAAAATAAAGAAAGAAAGCGATAGTGGTTATCTCTCGTTATCGGGGAGCTCTTCAGGATGCCGGAGGTAATAGCTTATGCTGTTGATTAAATCTTCATCCATCATTGAACGGTTAGTATGTAGTTTTGTGTTTATAAATTTGGAGGGTTGAAAAATGAATATAGGTCATGGTCTTGCTCAAAAGCCTTATACAAACGTCATATACGTCTGTCTGAGACGTTTTCTTTTATCAAAGGTACTTAATTATTCCCGAAAATTCCCACTTTTTGATTTTTACAGGAGGGATTTAATATGTCGAACATAAAAGATCGTATGAAATTTGAGAAGCTGGATAACACAATTTGGAAAAAATCCAAGGTCGACAGCAAAGGTCGAACAATACTACCGAAAAAACTCAGGCAAAAACTGGGTTTGAATAATCACAACAGTATTTTATGGATTTCCGTCAAGCGGACCAAACAGGATAATATTTTTAATTTAGAAATAGGAGTGAAAAAATGAAAAC
>JABAOC010000122.1_pt1 | contig 18686 bp, 21 predicted proteins | sample 7062161 | NCBI WGS metagenome assembly JABAOC01 (sample SAMN14538625, study PRJNA623070) | marine sediment metagenome | biome: marine biome [ENVO:00000428]; feature: marine pelagic biome [ENVO:01000023]; material: deep marine sediment [ENVO:00002113] | place: India: Gulf of Khambhat ... | reverse complement strand
ACGCGTCCGGGGATACCGGAGCCCAGCCCCTCGAAAGTCGGCGGCGCAAGGATCTCGCCAACGCCTACCGGGTTGCGAACGTACCTCAGAAGCCGTGACGGCGCCTGGTTGCGGCGAGGACGCTTCCAGTGTACCCCACGGGCGTCGACGTAAAACTCCCGCTGAGCGAGCTGTGCTTGGCGCTGAACGAATTGCCAATCGTGCTCGGCCGTCTGGGTGATCGTGTCGATCTCGACCGTCGTCTCGTCAATATGGATCGCCGCAGCCGGGAAGTGCTGGGCTAACACCTCGCGCACGACGATCGATCGCTTGGTTGCGTCCCAACGCCGCGAGTATTTCTTGCGCGCCATGCGACCGCGTTTGCGTGGCTTGCACTCGATCGTCAGCACGTTGCCGTTGCCGCGGTGGTTCTTGATCACGAACTGGCCCGCGTCATACATCCGTGACGGTCGACCAGGGTAGCCGTATGAGAACGAGATCACCGTGCCCTTGCTCGCGATGTCCTTGTCATACAGGAGCCGCCCGTTCGTATTGTTCAGGTTCAGCGATAGGCCCGAGCTGCGCTCGCTACCCGAGTCCGTATACGTGCAGCCAGGCAGTAGCAGATCGCGGATGTTGCGAGCCTGCTTTGGCCGACCGCGACGAGGGATGATCATCGCGATGACGTTCGGCGCAAGCCTGCCGTAATCAGCGGGCACTACAGGTACTCCGATCGCGGCTGCCCAAGGATCTCGTTGAGCACCACGATATCAGACGGAGCGAACACAACCGAGCCGGGGCGCGGTGGAATAGTTGGGTCGACGATCGGCGTAGGCTGGAAGTCGTGAAGGATCCAGCGTAGGCCGCACGCGCGCTCGGAAATGTGGGCGTACAACCGTTCCGCCAAATCTTCCCAGCTTTTGCCCTCGCTGACCGTGATCCGGTGGTTGTCTTCGCGGTCCTCGTATCGAAACGGCACGCGCTCTGCAGTTACCAACCGACCGTCAGGATCAGTCAGAGTCGGGACGTTGCGGAAACGGCTATCTTCGGTAACGTATGCCATGGCTATAGCAGCGGCTTGGCCCGCTTGAACCCGATACGCCGGGCCTCCGATGAAGTGAGGCGCCACGTACGCCACTCCTCCAGCTGCAACTGGACCGAATAGTTGGTGACGTACCCCTCCTCGCTAAAGTCGGTATAGTTCCAGGTCAGCCCGTTGACGACGCACTCCATGGAGATGTGACGCGGCCACATCAAGAGCACCGTAGGAGGCGCGCGCCGTAGCGCATCATTGGCCGCACCTACCGGGTACCCCAGCTCAACGAAGAAGTTGTGCTCGTCCTGGAACTGCTCCAGGATGCTCTTGGCGTCCGCGAGCGAGATCGTACGGCCCGTCCGCTGTTCTTCGGCGTACGCACCGAGTGACCACTCCAGGGTAAACGGGATCTTGAGGTTGTCCGTCCCGTCATAGTGCAGCTCCTGGTGAGTGCCACCAAGCGGTCGAAGGCGTGAATAGGCTACGGCCAGCGCTGGCTGCAACTGCTGCGGGTTAAACAGGAAGTTGGTAAAGTCGGCCGTCGCCATGTTCTGCATGACGCCGCGAACGTGGTTGGCGTAATCGCGAGTGACTGGCATTATCCGGCACCCTTGACGCCAGTTCTAGCTGTAACCGCACCGCTGCCGTCCTTGTCGCGCTCGGTTCGTTCCTGGTGTGAGGCAATTACGGTAGCCACTTTTTCGCTATCGAAGTATACGTGCGTAACGACTGGAGCCTGGCCACGGCGTAGCTCTTCTGGCATGGCACGGATTGCTTCGGCAAGGCCAGCGAACATAGTCGGCGCTTCACGTTCCGGCCGCAAGCCCATCGGGCCTTCACCAGGCGCGACACCCAACCCGATGCTAGGTAGCGTAATTCCAGCCACCGCTTCCTTTGGGACCTCTGGCGCCATACCGCGCTCGACGCGTCGCTGCCAGACAGGTAGCATCGCTTCGGCTTCTGGGAAGCTCTGCAGACCAAGCTCTTTGCGTCTGGCCAGGATACCCTGAAGACGTTTTAATCCCTCCGCTGTTCTGTACTCGGGCGGTAGCTCGCCGCGCTGGAGCCAGCCCTGATATCCGCTCGGTAGTCGCATTTCTCGCAATGGGGCTATCATTGCGCCACCGGCCGCAGTTCTCAGGCGCTCACGTACCCTGGCTCGACCTTGCTCGTGGAGTAGCTCCTTCTTCTCTATTCCAAACCGAACCGCTAGCCTTGCGGTCTCTTTAAGGTGAGCATCCGTACGCCTTTTTTCCCGACGGATGTCTCGGTCGGCTCGTTCTTTTTCCCATGCCCTCGTTTTGCCGGTGAGCCCCTTTAGGCGAAGATCGCGCTCCGCTTCCATTCTGGCGATGTTTCGCCGCTGCACTTGCTCGCTGATCAGCCTCTCGGCGATAACCTTCCGGCCGAGCATTTCTTTGTCAATGCCCTTAGCGCGCTTGACCTCAAATCTAGCAACAGCTGCCTCGGACGCGATCATGGCCCGCGTTACCGCGTCGTGCTTGCCCTGTAGCCGTACGAACTCGGCCCGCGCCTTGCGTGTTTCTGCGTGCGTAGTACCGAACGTTCGCGCGAACTTGATGTACTTGCGTTCCGCTTCCTCGACCTGCTTTGTTACTTCGAGGAAGGACGAACGGAACTTCTCCAGAACCTTGCGCGCGCCCTTCTCGGTCTTCGCGTTTGCGTTGAGCTGATCAGCCATGGCCTTGGCCGTCTCGTTGCGTAGCGCCTTGGCCATGTCGAGCGCTCGCATGTACGACTGCATGGTCGCGACGTTCTGCTGGCGGATCTCCTTCTGGCGCTGGATTTCTTCCTGCTCGCTTTTCCTGATGTACGAGTAGACGGCCATGAATCCAGAGACGGCGATGCTGATCGGGCCAAGCATACCGCTGATCGCGCCACTGGCGCGCGCAAAAGCCCCGCGAATGCCGCCGCCGGCTGCGATACCTGCCTTGCCAACGTTCGTAGCTGCGGAGCTTGCTGCATCTCCGACCTCGGTTACTCCAGATGCAACCTTTCTAAGCTGTAGTAACCCGAGCGCACCACTGAGCATCATAGTAGCGCCACGTAGCGCCCTGAACGCGAGGAACGTCCCGGCGAACATACCCATCATCTCACGCATCGGAGCGGGGATAACGTTGATCACCTGAATAAACACGTTCAGCATGTTTGTCAGCGCTTGCAAAGCCGGTAGGATCGCCGGAATCGCCAGCTTTCCGAGCATGATCTGGGTCGTTTCCCACGACCCCTTGAGCAACTGCCGCTGACCTTCTGCGGTCTGTAGCAATGCGTCACGGTTCTTGACCGCCGCCCCGCTCGCGTTGTCCAGCTCGGTGACTAACCTACGATGCGCCCCAGCAAAGTCGCCCGTTGCAACTACGCCGTCCTTTACCAGCTTGTTGTACTGGCTAACGAATGACGAATAGACCTTCATGCCGCGAACGCCGAAGATACGCGTTAGGGTAAGGTTCTTCTCCTTGCTGTTCATCACCTCCAGCTTGGGGGCGATCTCGGCCATGATTGAGCCGAGGTCTCGGATCTTCTTGGTCTGCTGGTCGAGTACCTCAACAGATAGCTTGCGTAGCTGCTTCTGGGCGCCTTCATCGCCGGCCAGCCGTCGCACCGCCTCACGGTAGGACGTAGCTGCAACGGACGCGTGTACGTTGGCGTTGCGCAACATGCCGAGCGTGGCAAGCATCGACTCGAAGGTCTGATCGGCAGACGAGGCCTGCGATGCCGACTGCGAGATCGCAACGCTCATATCGCGGAACTGGAAGTTGGTTAGCTGTGTGATCCGTGTCAGCTTGTCGGCCACGTCGCGCGCCTTGTCGGCCTGCATGCTGAAAGCATTCAACACGCCCACGACATTTTCGGCGGCACCTGCAACGCCCAGTTGCCCGAGTGATGCAGCCGCAAGGTCGAGCACCGGGTTCAGCGCGGTAATCGCCTGCTGCGCGTTCATACCGGCAGCGCCTAGAGACTGCAACCCCTCCGCCGCCTCACGCGGCGAGAATTGAGTTGCTATGCCAGCGTCGATAGCAGCCTTCTCCAGGGACCGCATCTCCGACGTGGTGGCGCCCATGATCACCCCTGCCGACGCAAGGGTATGCTGAAACTCGCCGAAGGTCCGGGTTACCTTGACCATGCCGAGAAGACCGACAACGGCAACGGCCATCATCGCCGCGCCCTTGCGGATGCGCGCCATGTTCATTTCGTACGCAGCGGCCACAGCGTCGGACGTATTGGCCACGTCCTTGAGTGACTTGTCCACCTTGCGGATCTCGGCGCTCGCGAGATCCTTCGCGGTGAACATCATCCCAAGCTGCGACGCTAGCGCCAAGCTACCCTCCCTGGCTCCACATAGTTTCGACCAGCTTCAGGTCGTCTCTGATTTGGAAAAACAGGCCCAAGTCCATCTCTAGCAGCTCCTGAACCGAGGCCCGGACGTGCGGCCGATCCGGGTACTGGATGGCCATCGACGAAATCAGACGGTAGAGCCGATCGATACTGAAGTCGATTGGGACTGGGATCCCGATGGCTGCATATCGCTCGGCGATTCTCTCCTGCTCCTCTTCGGAGAACCGTCGTCGTCCGTCGTCGTCCTCGGTTTCTCTGGCCGAAAAAAATCCGGCTTCATCCTGATCATCTGCGTCTGCTCCAGCCCGCACGCCTCACAGACCAGATCTACCTCGTCCTTGTATCCGCCTTCCAGCCGCTCAAGCTCGTCTTCCAGCGCGCGTGAATCCTCGAACGACAGGTCGGCCATGAACTTAACCAGCCCGTTGCTACGAACCCCATCGACCGATCGCACGCTACCGGCTAGCGAAACGTGGAGGTGTCGCCCGTGCTCACGCGACATAAGATCGATCCGCTTCATTGACGCGCCGGTACGCAGCCCGTAGACCAGCTTCTTTCCGCAGTCTGGAAATTCCCAGTCGATCCGGTTGTCCTGTTCGGTGAAGAAGGCAAGCGCCTCCTTCGAGTACGGCACGGAGTCAAGATCGTCCAGCGGGATACCTACCTTGATCGGCTCACCGCAGACCGGCCCGATACAGTTGAACGCGGTGTGATAGTCGCCAAACGTCAGCGCCCGAACGAGCCGAATCCCATCCTGGAGGTCACCGGATAGAATATCGGTCAGCCACGGCGGCTTGCCGTCGAACGCGTACGGGCCACGGTCCAGCGTATCCACCCAGGCTGCACGCATCAGCGCCGCCTCGATCGCCGGGCCAGGCTGCTTCAACATCTTGCGCGTGGTAAAGACCGCAAGGTCGCCAGTTTTCCACGGACGAATGACCCCACTTAGCCCAGAAGCTAGCGTGACTTCCTGCTCTCTCATACTGTGTGCTCCTAACTCGCGCGGTGTGATTCACCGCGGAAATCCGTGCTAGTCCGTTACTAGCTCGGCGCCGTCGTGCTCCAGGATGACGATCTCGTCCGCGAACTCGTCGGCGTTGTTGTCGCGGTCACCGGCGGAGTAGCTGCTGATGAATGCGCCGTGTACGTGCCACCGTCGGGCTTCCGTGCCGTCAATGTGCCAATCCACGATATCGAGGTCTTTCTTGAGCTGCGATAGCGGAACACCAACCCCCTTGCGGTAGTCCATCGTCTGCAGCCACCAGTCGTAGAGCTCGCGACCGTGGCCGTGACTTCGCGTGAGAGTGATCGGCTCGTCGGTAATCGCGCCTGGCTCTTTGTGCGATCGACGGGTACCACCGGAGCGCTGCGATAGCGTGGCCGCCGTCGCCTTGATTTCGGAGCACATCCGGAACTCGGCCACCGTGATCCCGTCGATCTCCACGGTGAACGTGTCCTTGTGCTGTAGCGGGTAAGAGTATCCCATGGGTCACTCTCCTTATGCAGCTTCCAGCTCTGGGCTGTAGGGACCGACGGACACCCAGACCCAGTCGATCGACGTTGGCCGGTTGTAGCCGAGGCGCCCGCGGAGCAGCTTGCCCTTGCGGACCGTAGCCGTGTTCAGGGCGTCGCTGAAATCAACCCGGAAGGCCGTTGCCTCGTCGGTTGTCTCGAACGCCCCCAGCGCCATCTGTGCGGCCAGAAACGCTCGCACGGTACGGTGCGCCCGTCGTCGTAGGGCCCGTGTGTTGTTTGCGTGCCGTGCAAACTTGAGACCGATCCTGACGGTCCGGTTCATGTAGCTCGTACCGCGACGCTGTTGGATCTGCGGCCAGTTGCCCGTTTCCAGGAGCGTTTTGGTACCGTCTAGCCAGCGGTCGCTTTCGCCTGCGCAGACCGGGTTGATCAGCTCCGGGTAGACGATGTCGCGCTTGCGCTTGTCGAACACCTCGTCCGTCTCGTAGCCGGTGACCCCGGTGATGTTGCCGCGCTCAACACCGGCGGGCGGCTGGTAGATACCGCCAGGCGTTTCACCGTCCGTGCGCGCATACACACCGGCGATGAATCCGCTCGGTGCGACCGTGATCATCTCGTCCGCGTCGGACGTGAAGATCGCCTCAGCTGGGTTGCCGATACGGATACGCGGCCAGTAGATCGCGCCGAACTCGGATAGGTTCTTCAGTGCCGCGGTCGTCTTGACGTATGTGACGATCTCCGTGGCTGACTGTCCGGCCGGTGGGTCGAGTACCGCGAATACGTCGCCGTTGCGCCACGTCTCGCAATAGGTCAGCATGGTCTGGTGGACCGTGGCCGAAGCGCGCCCAGGGACGATCAGTAGCGACAGGTTCTCGACCGTATCGAGCAGGTATAGCCCGGTCGGTCCGGCGGAGCTACCGACGAAGTCGGCGTCTGCAAGACTGGTCAGCCCGTCGTCACCACCGCTCATGGAGTACGTGCCGTTATCGGGCCGGTTACCAGGAGGCGTCCCGGTCAGCAGGTCTTCGGCGTATACCAGCTTCGAGATTTCGTTGCCAGTATTCATGATCGTGACCCAGTAGCGCGGCGAGGTGAGCACGGTGCTCAGGTTGACCCAGACCTCGCGAGTTGCGGTGCCCTCCTTGATCGACAGGTTGAACTCGTCGCTGTCACCGCTGGACGCCGCTGCGACTACCACGTCGAGCGTATTGACGTAGGCGCCGTCCCACAGCCCGTGTACCTTGCCCATGTCGCCCGGGCCGGCCGCAGAGCCGCTGTGGACCGAATTGTCGAGGCCGATCTCGTCGTCGGCGGTAGAGCTCGCCTCGACCTGAATCGAGCCACCAGCACCAACCGTCGGCGTCTTGATCGTGACCTTGCCGTCGGATTCGACGGTAACTTGAGCCGTAGTGTCACCTTCTACGCGGGTCTTGACCTCGGCCGCCGTCACCGCGTCGATATCGACCACGTCGCCGGTGCCGTTTGTGGTGCCAGTACTCAAGCCAAGCGTGGCTAGGGCCGTGCCACCGGTGATGTCGATCTCTGACCCGGTACCCGCCTTGTCGCTGGTAAGCCGTAGTTCGCCACCATCGTCGTCGGCGTACCCGCCTTGCAACTGCGGGTTGATTTCGTCGATGACTTGCGCCAGGGTTTGCGCCCCGGAGGTAAACGTGATGGTCTGCGTATCGCCATCGTTGTTCATCTCCAGGATGATCGTTTCGCCGCCGGCGAACGTCGTAGGATACGTTCCGCTTGATCCGCTTACCGTGGCCGCAGCCGCGTCGAACGTAGCGGTCTGTGTACCACCGGCGTCGACCTTGAGATCCAGATCGTCACCAGGCGACAGGTTAAACGGCTCCGCGTTCGTGCTGGTGACGCTTCCCTGTGTTGCCGCACCGGTTGTGGTCAGCGTGGCCAGCCCGGCAGCGGACGTCTTGTTGGCCTGGTCGGTCGCGTCCGGGCTATAGTGGACCGTACGCACGCCCCAGAAGAACCCGGTGCCAACCTGCAGGTAGAACCCGAACGCGGCCATCGTCAGATCGGCGCTAGCCGCAAAGCCTCCGTAGATGTCGACCCATCCGTCGAAGTTGGTTGTGAGCCGCGTCTCATTGACCGGGCCCATCTTCGTGACACCGACTGCTCCGACTACGGCAGTCGGCAGCGTGGGCAACGCGGCAAAGGTCGGCGCCTCCTCCGTGATGATCACGTCGCTCGCAAGTAGCTCAGGCATGTCTCCTCTCCTTCACGCGGCTACTTCGCGGGCTCGAACCGAATCCGCCTCGGCCGGCTCTTCAGCGCTGCAGCCACTTCTGGACACTGCAGCACAGCCGGATGAAGCGGCACGGACTTGCCTTTCGGTGCCAACGTGATCGATTTTGGGCGGCGTACCCGCTTGGTCACGCGTACGGGATCGCCGGTTTTTTTGTCCAGCTCGGTCTTGGGTAGATCCACGTTAGAGCAGGAGCACGCTCCCGCCCCCGCACAGTAGACCTCGTGCGGCAGGTTGANNGCAAGACCGAAGTCATCGTCCAGATCGATCGGGGCCACTGATAGGGTGACCTCCGACGTGTAGACGTTGTCAGGTGGCCTGTCGCTCGCGGTGAAGTTACCATAACTGATTTCCCGCTCCACGTACCCTGTACGGGCTGCGGTCGTAGGCACTCGCAGGTACGGGCGCCTGTCCATGAACCGAATCAGCGCATTCACCACGTTGGACACGAGGTGCTTGCGATTCGCTATGACAACGATACCCCAGGCAAATGATAAAGGCAAGGTTGGGCGCCTGACCGCTACCGTGCCTTCAGGATCGCTTCGGTCTACTTCGACTAGCGTACGGCTCAGATACTGCCGCGCCAGGGAGATCGTTGGGCCAGAGATCAGGATCGCCGGTAGCGTGGCCACAGCCGTCAACCCAGACGTGGGATCGTCCGAGAAGTCGAAGTCCGTGGCGAGTGAAACCTCCTTGATCACCTCGCGCTTTAGCGTCTTGATTAGCGCAAGGTTGACCGCGTCGACCATGGAGACCGGGCTGGACCGGCTCGCCGAGTCCCGGAAGATCCGCGGGCGCTTGTACGTGTACCCGTCAACCGCGGTGACCGTCTCGCCCGGGATCGGCTCGCCATCATCGTCCAGGTTGGTCACGACTACGTCGACTGCCTTGGGCAGGTCGGACGGGTCGCCCAGGTAGCGCGGCGTTACGACATGGAGAACGTAGTGCGCTAGGGCAAGCACGTACTCGGCAGGCTCGCCGTTGAAGGTTACCGAGACCGTATTGACAATCTCGTTTTCGGGGTCCGCCTCGCGATAGTGCACACCACGGATCACGATCAGGTCTCGCCCGCTGGTGAGTCCTTCCGACGGCGTGATCGTTGTGAGCTGCGGTACCGTCATTCTGTCGCCAGCTTGAGCCGCCCCTTTCCAGTAAGGTACGCCACGTAGCGCCGTAGCATGCGGTCCTTGAAGCCCTTCTCGAACTCGACCAGCGTATCACGCAGAAACGACCGGCGCGGGATCAGTATGTAGCTCTTGTTTGGCGGCGGCCACGGGAACGGGATTACGCCCTTCCAGAACAGGAAGCGGAAGTAGCGCCGCATCTTGTCGGTGATCGGTATGATCACGTGGCCAGTCTCGTGAATCGAGCCCACGTCGACGATCGCTGCGCCGCCCTTGCCACTCGTACCCTTGTACTGACCAGCCGCTCGCTTGACGCCTACGAACAGCGTATCCGGAGTAACCTGCTCGACCTTGACCGACGCTCGTAGCGATCCGGACCGAACGAGCGCATTAGTGCCGCGTGACCCCTGGCCACCGACCTTCGATGCACCGCGACGCAGGGCAAGCGTGATCACGTTGAGCGGCTTCCACTTCTTACCGCCGGAGCCCTGCTCTCGAAACGCCTTGACTACTTGGCGTTGAAACAGAAACGCCTCATCCCTCACCGCCTGAGCCGCCGCCTTGCCGGCGTTCTTGCGCATGCCGTCGACCATGTTTAGCGTGGCCTTCCAGTCTCCGATCATGATCATCGGCATGGCGCTACCCCTTCGGCCTTTCCTCGAACAGAAACAGCCAGCAGTTGGTAGTACCGCCGAGGTCCGCCTGGCCTGGCGTGACGCGGCGACAGAAGACCTCCGGGAGCGGGTTGCCGTTGAAGACATTCACCGGGTTGCCGTTCAGGTCCATGATCTTGTTCAGTCGGTCGTTGACGCGGATCGTCGGAAACCCGTTGGCGTCGAATAGGCCGGCGCTGGTTAGCCGGTAAGTGGCGATCGATAGCACGACCGCAGTGTCTTGCACGTTGCCACCGGTCGTCATCTGCATCAACGCCTCGCGGTCACGTTCAACGCCAGCGCGGATCGTTACCGGCGTACCGACTTCGACGCGCGGATCTTCGGGCACACCGTCCTCGTCTGGGTCAACCGGGATCGTCTCACGCAGGTCGGGATCATAGTGGCCCTGAGCGTCCGTCTGCTCGGTATCGAGCTGGTAGATTTCAACCAGCTTCTCGAACGGGAGCCACCCGGTCATACCATCTCCACGGAGACCGGCGCCTGAAACGACGCGATCCAGGTATCGACCTCAAAGTCGCCAGTAATCGAACCGGAACGCAACGTCGTGGCGCTCCACGTCTGTTCCTGATCCCGCATCTTGTTTTTCGTCAGCGCGTACGCCTTGGTTGCTGCCGCATACGCCCCTGGATCGGCCGGCGTAGCGATCATCTGTGCCGCTAGCAGCATGCAGGCGCGCTTGACGATCAACGGAGTCCGACCGCGTGACAGCGGTAGCTGCGTATCGGTGATCACTCCTGCCGTCTCGCCCGGCTCCAACTCGGTAAAGCCGAACCATCCGCTGAGGCGAATGTTCTGTGTGCCCTCCGCCCAGTGATCGATCTGGATGGCCGGAGCTAGCGCAAGGTGCTCGAACGTGAGCGACGGCGCGCGGCGATCGTCCGGGTTGATCAGCCGTTGCGTCAGGTGCCGGTTCGCGACCTTCACCGCGTCAACGTCTACCTCAGAAAGGATCGGGTTCAAATCGACGTACCCACCGAGCATCTGGATCTCGTCGATCTGGATGATCGCTTCAAGCATCGGTAGCAGCTTGGCCCCGTTGCCGTCTAGCTCAACCGTCTTCTGCTCGGCTACAAAGCGCTGTTGCGTATAGGTGAGCAGCGCCGCCTCGGCCTCGGCAATCGCCTTCCGCGCGGCGTCATTTGACAGCGCTGGTACTGTCCACCCGTAGCCACGAAGGTCTTCAACCGTCAGGTAGTCGCCGCCGCCCGTACCCGCAACCGGATCGGTCTTATCGCCGCTGGTAGGACCGCCAGACTCGTACAGTTCTATCACGTACCACGTCGCCTCTGTTCCCGCGCCGTGAGTGGACGTATAGGTATGCTGATCGGCTACGAGCGCGACGGTGTCTACTACGGTAGTGAATGGCCCCGCCTGGGCCGCACCGCTCAGCACGCGCACGGACTCCCACGTCTCCATGACGGTATCGAGGTTGTCGATACGCCAGTCCAATTGGACACCGTTTCCGGTACCGAGCCAGGTACTGCGTAGCGCTTTCGGTTTCGCGGTCATGCCGGGTCAACCGCTCCGTGATACTGCGTGTCCATGTAGATCCGATCTCCGGCGTCAAAGTCGTAAGCCGCGAGCATGCTCTCGGTATACGTCCCGTCGCTACCGCTGGTTAGCTCGGTCCAGCTAGTGTAAGCGCCTCCCTTGATCCACCATCGCCAATCCGTAAGCGAGCTAGTAATCCGAATCTTGTACCGCACGCCGACCTCAACGAATCCATTGGCGGTGCTAGCGATCGTAGTAGCAGATCCGGCGTTGGTCCGTCGCAAAAATAGGCCTTCGCTTGCCGACACAACGACCTGATACCCAAGCCCCTGCCAGTCGGAGGCGGCGCGGTCCTGAGCAAAAGAAAAGTAGGGCTGACTGCTACCGGTGCCCTTCAACCACTCAAACTCCCATGTCCCGGCCGTGTACGGATTCGTGCGGCAAAGCACGCCGGCCGAAACGCACTCCACCCAGCGGTCCTGGCTATCTTCCACTACCTTCCACGTACCGGTCTCAATCACGTAGTCGGTTCCGGGAATGCGCGCCCCTTGGCCCGAGATATCGGCGGTAGTCGGCAGCGCGGTGCCCATGTCCTCGTAGAACACGGTCGTCGTCGCCGCGCGTAGCCAGCGCTGCTTGACCTCAGTCGCCGTAATTGGACAGCAGCCGCGACGTACGTATAGAACGTCCGCGCTGTCCACCCGCAGCGATCCGCCGTTGTTGAAGTCACCGATCGATGCGACCGTTGCCTGCGACGTATCCAGAAACGAGTCTGTGCCAACTGACTCGCCGTTGACGAACAGCTCCATGTCGCCGTTTTCGTAGGCACCGACGACGTGTAGCCACTGGTTTACCGCAATCGCCTTCACGATAGTCACGGCTGGGCTGCCGCGCTGATACTGCACAGCGCTACCGGACACGAATAGCCGGTCTCGAATGTTCGCGTTGGACGACCAGACGTACTGCGTTGCGACTTTGTCTTGGACTCGAAACAGGACTTCTACGTAGCCTTCGGTTGAGCTAATGTCAGACGCGGCCACGTTGACGTTGATATTGCCGTCGCCTTGAAAGTACAGCCCTGGCCCGAGACTAGTACGCGCGTACGTCAGCCCGCCGACAACAGTTCCGTGGTGGTCCCGGCCGGACCGGTCTGCGATCTGACCGTTGGTAATACGCCCCAAGTCCCACGACCCGGTATCGCCGTCGTCGTTGACCGGTACCCCGTTATCGCGATCCCAGCTTAGCCGACTAGCCACAGTGCGCGGCGACGACCTAGCAAGCGCATAGGCGTGGAGAGCAGCGATCTTTTCGGCCGATAGCGTGCCCGCGTACAGCAGTAGCCCCGAAACACGGTCCAGGAGCGGCTCACTGCCGTCGTACGCGTTGAGAAGCGTTACCGCGGCGTCGTTGGCCGTAATCGTGCTAGCGCCGCTCAGAGGTCCGCTCAGGGCGCCGTTGAGGTACACGTCTCCGATCGACCCGCTTTCCTGCGTCACGCATGCTGACCGAAGGCCGGACAGGTTGACCGTGCGCGTACGCGTGTTCGTCCCGTCGTAGAGCAGGACCCGGTCACCGCCAGAGTAGTCGAAACCAACCTTGAGCTGCGTACCGCCTGCGTCGCGCTTGTCGAGCACCGTACGGGTCAGCCCGGGCGTGTACAGGTCACCCCACCAAAACAGCGTGAAATCTGTGATTGCCTGCAGGGTCGCCGTATCTGCCGCTACCAGCCGCCCGCTGCCGGTTGCCTTCAGGCTGTAGACCTGTCCATTCTTTAGCCACTCCAGACCGGCTTCCACGGCTGGAGCAGTACCCCCCGCGTTGTCGCGTAGTGTACGCGCCCACGGGTCGATCCGTAGGACGGGCAGAACGTCGGTGAACGGAAGCCCGAGCGTCATCGGATCCCCCGTAGCCGGTACTCAAGGTCGTCTCGCTGAATCGGCGACAGCAGAAACGGCCACTCGCCGAGGAACTCCAGCGTCCCGTCAAACTGGCCAGCGGTCTTGATCTTGTTCCGGGTCGTTAGATCGTTCTCGAACACGGGAACGAGATCCTCGGACCGCTTGGTCACGACGGTGAAGTTGCCAGTCGGCGCGGTCGGTAGCGTCATGTAGTCACTCGACCCGTCGAACAGAAACCCCGGATCGGAAAAGACCGGCGTTCCGGTGCCTGCCCCGTCGCCGAGCAGCACGGTCTTACCGCGGCGTGACTTGTCGGGCGTACGATCATTCGACCCGTCAACGATCGCCGTCGCCATGTCGGCCCACAGATCAGCGCTGTTCTGATACGTAAACAGGCTGTGATCCTGGATCCCGTCTACGTCGGCCTGCGTAAGGCGTCTACTATGCACAGAGAAGCCCGTAATAACGCCGTCGAATCTGTAGTTGATCAGGTTCCACGTCCCGATGTACAGGGTCGTCGGATCCTTCAGTGACCAGGACGTAGAATCGCCGGTTACAATCTGTGTGCCGTTGAGCCATACGTCTACGTCGCCTGGCTCACCGGTAACAACGAGCACGTTTCTCTGGCCTTGTCGCCAGTACGGACCGAACGTAGCCGGGGCGACTATGCTTACCAGCACGTTCCCTAGGCCGATATACAGCTCGTTGTTGGCCGAGTTGTCGCACTTGATCACGTAGTACCGCTTACCCGATTGTGCGTCGTAGAGATATGCGTTGATATCGCCGTCGTAGTCGAAATCCGGGTAGAACTCCGTGACGATCGCGATCTGCTTTCGGTAGAAGGTACGCGACGAAATCGTGTACGTCACGTACTGCGTCGAGCCGTCAAGGTGCACCCCATTCTGAACCAGTGGCGTCCCGGTCAAAACCCCACCGTTCGCGTGCAACGTAGCCGGGTTCGTGAACAGCTCACGAAACGTAACGGCTTCGGCTGGGCGGCTAGGGTAGGTCATGGCCCTAGCGCCCTTGCTGGCTGCGCTACGTGTGTAGCATCATAATCCACGCGAGCTTGTCTGTTCCAGCGGTCACCGTTTCCAACGCGCGACCGAGGCCAAACAGGTGCTTGCGCGTGGACGTAGGGTACACTTCCGGGTTGCCCTCGTCCGGCTGCTGTGTTGCCGTTCCGTCCGCACGTCCGTCGATAGTCGCGTGCCTGCGTACCCAGTTGCCGGTGGTAGTCCCGGTGCTGTCCGCAAGCAGTACCTGACAGCGACCGAACAAGGTACACCAAATCTCCCCACCGACCGGTACATTCGGTGAATGAACTACCATCGTAACGTCGACCCGCTGCGCCGGGTTTACGCGGACAGCAAAGTCCGTTGCCGTCGACACAGATACCAGGGTACCAGGTACCGAAACGGCCCCGGTGTCGTTGATCATGAGCATGTCGAACGAACCCTGCGGATGAAAACGCAGTCGCCCGATCGCCATAGCTGGCCTGTACAGAACTCCCATAACAGCCTCCCCGGGCTCTCTGGCCCTTGCTGACTGTATGGTATCCCGTAGGCGTACGCATAGCAAAACCTACCGGAGCGATCCGCAGATTTTCACGTCGTCGGTCGCTACCGTGCTGTCGACGGTGATCCTTGCCGCCCGGCATGGAAACTCGACTAGCCAGTAGCCACCGCTTCCGGAGATTGGTTCGAGGCCAGATACGGCTGCATAGGTGATCGTGGTAATGTCGCCAGGCTCGGCAGAGAAGAAAATCTTTGACGTAAGCCCGGCGCCAGTGTGAATCACCTGGATATACTTAGGCGCCCTGAACTTGGAAAAGTCGAACTCTTCCGAGATCTCTGGCGCACCCACCGGTACGTTATCCTGTTGAATCAGCACCACGTCATCGCCGTACAGGTGCGACGGGTTGGCCACGATGACGCTTTGCGCTCCTTCCGGCTGCGAGATCGTGCTTTCCAGGAGGCCGTTGCCTTCCGTTCCGGTGATCGGTGGCCCACCGCGGCCGACAACCTCAAGGATCCCAAGATCGGCCGATACGCCTTCCGTGATCGCATAAACGTCCAGCTTCGCAAACTGGTTGTCCTTGAAGGTGCTCGCGAACGACCGAGACCCACCCGCCTTGACCATGAGGCCGGAGCCGACTACGGCTGCGGCACCGAAGTTGAGCCAGACTGGAACTGATCCGTAGTTGTCAATGGTCAGCCCAGCGCGGTCCATGTTTTCGGCTAGGACTACGGAGCTAGTACCGGTAGCCGTTGCTGAGCTTGCAATCGTTGGGGCGATCGTCATTTCTAGCCTCCGGCTGGCATAGCAGCCGCCTCCCTGCGTTCGTTCCGTCGCGCGCGCTGTCGACGGCGCTTGTCCTTTAGTCGCTTGGCCTTGCGGCTCTCATGCATCTCTCGGCGGATCTTGCGCACGAGGTCGTCATGCGCGTGCTCCTGGGAGTCGCGGTACGCTCGCTGTAGCTCGGCCGAGCGCTGCTCTTTGTCCAGGTAGCGAAGGATATAGCGACCGTCCGCGTCAATCTCTTCAGAGACTCGCGTCAGCCCATGCTGGATCAGATAGGCATAAAGGCCCAGGTCGTGCGTTACCCGGACCTCACCTCTGCGACGGCCGCGGGCGGGCATGGCGCCTACGTCTTCTTCTTGCGCGTCGTACGGCGCTTCCTGGGCTTCGCTGGCGGCGGCGCCGGGGCAGGAGCTTCCTGCGCGTCCAGTACGTCAAGCGCGTCAGGTTCGGCCTCCTGCACCACTGGGGGACTTGCCGCCTTGAGTTGATCGGTCGTCAGCGCGCGCGTCGGTTGTACAGCTGCCACGGGAGGAACGAGATCACTTGGTGCAGACGCCGCAGCCGCGCCGTCCATCTCCCCATCGGTCAGGTCGATCTTCTTCGGTGGCTGCAACCGAGGCGTGGGCCTTTTGAGCAAAGCCCTCATTGGGACGGCCTGCTCTTCCATGATCAGCGCCTTACGCTCGCTTTCCGTACACACGTCGAACGCCTTGTCCGATTTGGGGTTGCCGACGTGCTGCAACTCCACCCGCAGCGCCTCCACCAGCTGCGCTCGCCCTGGCTTGCTCATGTCCAGCGGCATCCACTTGCCTTGCTCGAACGGCACGCCAGACACACGTCGCAGCTTGCACACGTGCCCACGCGCTGGGTCGTACGGCTTCAACCGTACCCACATGGTCGTTGCCATGCTAACTCCTCTCTGGCCTTCTCAGGCCGAGGTTGATCGCTACTCCGCGAGAACGAGGGCTTCGATCGCGGATGCGGCCTGAACGTCGGTACCTCCGGCGATCTGCGCGCCGGTGTCGATGTTCAGGAACTTGAGCTTCTGGTTCGCCCGGTCCCACGCGTAGCGATAGTTGCCGTCCTCGGTCGCGATCACGTGAATGATCGTGTGATTCGGCAGGTAGCTCGCTCCGCTGAGAATGGTACCGAGCGGGTAGCCGCCATCCGGGTAGTCGTCGTCGCCGGCCAGCGTTACGCGAACCGCGAAGTTGGGCTGGATGGTCTTCACACCGAATTCGGTGTCAATAGTAACTCCGAGAGCCATGTTGTGCTCCTTATCCTTTCAGCCGGGCGTGCCCGGGCTAGGTTCCCTTCGTGGTCTTGATCGTGTAGCCCTCGATCGCGTTGACCAGCGCCTTGGCCGCGTTGAGCATCTCGACAGCCGCCTCGCCGAGGTGCGAGTTGCGGTACCGGTTTGCCTGTGTCTGGGCCAGCGTAGTATCGCCGGTTCGGTGCAGGTGCAGCAGCGAAAGCTTTGTCCAGTTCGCGTGACCCACACCGGCGGTGATCTCGGCGTCCGTTGGGATCGTCTCGCTTCCGGACGTCGCCGCCGTGCCCTTGTGCACAGACTGCGAAACCGTACCGCCCGACTCGGTCGCGAGCAGCCACACGTAGATCGCTTGCCCGTTGGTCAGCAGTTGCGACCCGCTATGCACGTCGAAGTCGGTCTGCGCGGAGAAGTTCTCTTCGATGTCGTTGGTAGCGACGTCGCCGGCCGAAATGTCGACGTTCCAATCCGTGTTACCGGACCCAGCTGCCTGAGTGCTGCCGGTAGTCGGATCGGTAGCCAGCAAGCCGTCAAGCACGCCGTTGCCGATCTCCACGTCCGCCGCCGCAACCGCCGCCGCAGCACCGGCCGCGAGACCAGCGAAATCGTCAGCCGCGTCGAACAGGATGTCCTTGAGCGAGACGGGCGACGACTTCGCTAGCGCCGTACCGCCTGAGCCAAGCTTCTTTGGGATAACAGCCATTGCGTCACCCCTTTCTAGGTGGAGATCCCGACGTTGTACAGCTTGACTACCGCATCCTCGTGGAGGTACTTGAAGCCGTATCGCAGGGACACGAGGAACACGACGCTATCGGCGCGCTCGTCGGGAATCACCTTGACCTTCACCGCACGGTGAATTCGCACAAGCACGTTTTTCGGCTCCATGAACAGGACCGCAGTCGTGTTGGCCCCGCCGTAGTCTTGCGGCCAGAGTGGAACCTGGACGACCTCGGTACCACGGGCGGGCGCGGCGACGTAGTCGGTCGCGTGCTTGTCGGCCGAATCGCCGATCCGCTCCTCCCACCACTCGGCGTAGTCTTCCCACGCGTCTACCGAGGTGTAGAACTTGCGGGTACGGGCGTCGCGCGGGTACTGCAGCGGTAGCGCGCGCTTAGCGTCCTTCAGGCCGTCCATGTCCAGCGTGGCGCCGCTGTTGTTGACGGTATTCGACGTGGCCTGGACGAGGATTCCGTCCTGTTTCGCGAGGAACGGGTTGAGGCTGGATGTATCGCCCTTGATCAGCGCGATTTCCATCTCCTGCCCGACCTTTTCGGCGATGCGTCGTTCGAGCGTATTGGCGAGCCCGGCCGCCTCGACGTTGTCCTCGAAGACTTCGTTCGTGACGGGTACCTCGCCCATGTACTTCTGGGTCGTGATGCTCACGTAGGACAGGTCCGGCCGCGCCTGCGCACCTGAACCGAGCGCTTGTCCCTCGGTCGCTGGCTGCAGGATCTGATCCGTCCAGCCCATCTTTGGGACCTGCATCTCAGGCTCCCGCATGAGTTGTACGTCGACCTGCGACATCAAGACCGGATTGACGATCGCGATCTGAAAGAACTGGTCAGCCTTGGAAGGGAGCATGTCTCCCTTGCCATTGGTGAGCACAGTCGTGGTGAATTCGTTCGCCTTCTGAATCGGCGAGCGAAGGTGTTCAGCGGTGTCTGGCATGGTTTGCTCCTTCGGTAGCCGCTGCGCTACTGGTTGGTCTTTCGTGCTTCGTTGAGATCGCGACCGCACACGTCGCCCCATGTCGGCTCCGCGCCCTTGGCCACGTTGGTGGGTTGCGCCGGTTCGGCCTGTCCGGCGGA
>JABAOC010003494.1_pt1 | contig 18689 bp, 13 predicted proteins | sample 7062161 | NCBI WGS metagenome assembly JABAOC01 (sample SAMN14538625, study PRJNA623070) | marine sediment metagenome | biome: marine biome [ENVO:00000428]; feature: marine pelagic biome [ENVO:01000023]; material: deep marine sediment [ENVO:00002113] | place: India: Gulf of Khambhat ... | reverse complement strand
GAAGTCGACGGCGTCCCTCCCCTGGCCGTGCAGGTCTCCGAAGAAGGAGTCCTTCATCCCGCTGAACGGGAAGAAGGCCATGGGGGCGACGATCCCAATGTTTATGCCGATGTTGCCGACCTCGACCTCGTACTGGAACCTCCGGGAGGCCGCGCCGTCAGAGGTGAAGATCATCGCGGAGTTCCCGAACGGGCACTCGTTTATCATCCTTATCGCCTCGTCGAGGCCCCCGACGCGGATCACGCTCATCACGGGCCCGAAGATCTCATCCCTCGCTATCACCATCTCCTCTGAGACGCCCTCGAAGATCGAGGGGCCGAGGAAGCAGTCTTCGGGGTAGTCGCCCGCGAGCTTGAAATTCCTGCCGTCCAGGGCAAGCTTCGCGCCCGCCTCGAGGCCCTTCTCGATGTACCTAAGGACCTTCTTCTTCTTGTCGGGGGAGCGGAGCGGCCCCATCTGGACGCTCTCGTCGAGGCCGTACCCGATCCTGATGTTCTCGGCCTTCTCCTTGACCCGCGCCATGAAGCTCCCGTAGAAGTCGTCATCGCCCACGACCAGCAGGTTGGCCCCCGAGAGGCAACGCTGCCCGGTGTTCCCGTAGAACGAGGTCATGATGGACGCCGCCGTCTGGTCGACCGCCGCGTCCGGCATCACGACGAAGAAGTTCTTGGCCCCACACTGGGCCTGCACCCGCTTCCCATGGGCCGCGGCCTCCCTGTAAATCACGTCCCTCCCCACGGGGGTCGAGCCCACGAAGGAGACCCCCTTTACGTCCCGGTGTCTGAGGATCGCGCCCACGACCTCCCTCCCACCGTGGACCATATTCACCACGCCCGGGGGGAATCCGACCTCGTCGATCAGCTCGAAAAGATTGTTCATGCTGAGGGGGGTCTCGCTGGAGGGCTTCAGAACGTATGTGTTACCCGTGGCGACGGCGTATGGGAGGAACCAGAGGGGAACCATCCACGGGAAGTTGAAGGGGGCGATGCAGGCGAAGACGCCGAGGGGCTGCCTTATCATGTACTCGTCGATGCCCCTGGCGATGTCCTCGAGGTTGTACCCCATCATGAGCGATGGGATCCCGGTCGCCACCTCGACGTTCTCTATCCCTCTCCTCGTCTCTCCCCGGGACTCATCTATGGTCTTGCCGTGCTCCATGGTGCCTATCCTGCTTATCTCCTCGAAGTTCTCCTCCATGAGCTCCTTCAGCCTGAACAGATAGCGCGACCTGGCGAGGGGGGTCGTCCTCCGCCATCGCGGAAAGGCCTCAACAGCTGCCCTGACAGCCATGTCAACATCTTCAGCGTTCGATCGAGGTACCTTTGCTATGAACTTCATGGTAGCCGGATTGACGACGTCTACAATAACATCGGATTTCGATTCGACCCATTCCCCATTTATGTAATTCTTTAGCGTTTGAACCCTTTTTATGGGCTCTTCCAAAACAGACATACCAATCAAACCTCAATCATATAATGATAAATCTCATATTAACTTGACCATAAAAAGCTATTGCCTTGATCCACAACTTCTAAAAAGAATATTAGAGTGTGTAGCAGAACAAATGTGTATAATGATGAGGCTAATCATTTTCTCCATGAGCGAATCTCCTCATTCACGATAGGAATTAAGACGAATAGTTAATATTTCAGATATTTCTAAAAATTATTTTTCTAAAAACATGCATTCTACCCGTGCTATTCTTCTGTCTTATGTGTAGTTTCGTGCGCGGCCGTCGAAGCTACAAGGGAGGGCCTTCTTGGGATACGCGTGCGCAAATTAGAATCGCTGAAAGGAAAAGACTGATGGAGATAAACGAGAAAGATGTTTATTTCAAAGAATAATGGAACCTCCTATCCCTATTTTTATATATTTGCTTCTTAAAGCTCAGATGAGGAAATTAAGATTGTTTGCAGATTTAGCATTGATAAATGGTAAAATAGTCACAATCGATGAGAATGAGTCCATCGAGGAAGCGGTAGCCGTAAAGTTCGGCTTGATAGTTGCCGTAGGAAAGGACGAAGAGATAAGAGAATTCATCGGCGAGGGAACTACCGTAATTGACCTGAAAGGTAGAACAGTGATACCCGGTCTTATAGACTCGCATTGTCACATGATTAGCACAGGGGGCAGTAACATGCTCACGGTCGATCTGAGCGAGGAGGCCGGAGTTCACTCTATAGCCGACATCCAAGCAAGGATAGCAGAGAAAGCGACAAAGACTCCAAAGGGAGAGTGGATCTTAAGTGTAAGGGAGGACGACTCTAAGCTCGCGGAGAAGCGCCACCCAACAAGGTGGGACCTCGATGTAGCCACACGAGACCATCCTGTGCTCGTGTCAACGGTGGGAGGCCACTTCTACATGGTCAACAGCAAGGCCATCGAGATGGCAAGTGTCACCAAAGAAACACCAGATCCGGAAGGAGGTAGGTTTGAACGCGACCCTGAAACAGGGGAGCTTACGGGCGGAGTGCATGAGATGGCCATGAGAGCCTTCATGCCCGAGGGTTACTCCGGGATGGAGCCGCCAAGGGATATCGCCGCCGAAGGCGCCAAGCAGATACTGATGGCTTGCGCAGCCACCGGCCTCACATGCGTCTGTGACATGGTCGCAAGGTCCCAGATCAGGGCCATACTGGACCTGAAAAACAGGGGCGAATTGCCCATAAGGGTCAGGATGGATGTCACCACGGATCTGTTCCCAGAAATGGAAAAACTCGGTATCTACAGGGGTCTCGGGGACGACTGGGCTAGGATAACGGGGTTGAAGTTCTTCTTCGATGGAGCTATATCCGCCCGGACAGCTGCAGTCTCGGAGCCCTACCTGCACAGGCCTAACTTCTATGGGGTGATGGCCACGACAAGGGAGATCGCCACGAAGACCATCATGGATGCCTATAAGTCTGGGTACCGCATATCGGCCCACGCCAACGGCGACAGGGCCATAGACATGTACCTCGACATAATAGAGGAGGCCCAAAAGAAGTATCCCAGGGAGGACCCTAGAAACAGGGACATCCACTGCACGGTAGTCAACCCAGAGATAGTGGCAAGAATCAAGAGACTGGGTATACTGCCGACAATATTCGGGCCCTACCCATACTACCACGGCGACAAGATCATTCCCGCATTCGGGGAGAAGCGGCTCGAGTGGATGTTTGCAGCCCGCTCCTTCCTGGATGCTGGAGTGAAGGTTACGGCCCACTCTGACCACAGCGCCGCTCCATTTCCACCACTCATGGGCATACATGCGCTTGTTAACAGGAAAACAAAGGCGGGTAGGCCGATCGGTCAGAGCCAGAAGATCTCTATTATGGAGGCCCTAAAGTTGTACACCATAAACGCCGCATATCAATCCTTCGACGAGGATAAACTGGGATCGATAAAGGTCGGGAAGTACGCGGACATGGTTGTTCTCGGAGAGGACATCCTAACTGCACCACCTGAGACCATAATAGACATTTCAATCGACATTACGATTATAGAGGGTAAAATCGTATACGAGAGGGAGAACTGACAGGCACAAATTTGGCTTCGAGTCTATACCCAATAGGTCCTTTTTTATGTATCAATTTTCAGAAACAAAAAACATTAATCCTTGGAACAGGGAAGTAAGAAGATTAACATGGTATCTAAATATGATGCTTTGAAGCTGATAAAGGAAGAAGAGGTCGTCGAAGTTCTGCGGGAGCTGATTCGCAGGCCGAGTCAGAACCCACCCGGCAACGAAAAGGTGGCTGCAGAATACATATTCAATGAGATGAAAGAATGGGGATTCGAGCCTCAATACGTGTACAAACCCGAGCCAGAGCGGCCCTCGGTTACGGTCGTTTATAAGGGATCTGAGGGGAAACCCCGCCTCGTCCTGAACGGCCACATCGACGTTGTACCGGAGGGCGACCCGGACGGCTGGAGCGTCCCACCCTTCGAGGGAGTCGTGAAGGAGGGGAGGGTCTATGGAAGGGGGGCATGCGACATGAAGGCTGGCCTTGCGGCGGCGATGGTGGCGGCAAAGGTCACCATGGAGAGTGGGACCAAGCTGAAGGGAGACCTAGTCCTTCAGTTCGCAATGGGCGAGGAAACAGGTGAGGCTGGAACAAAGTCTCTGCTTGAGGAGGGGTTCGGTGGCGACTGGGGTATCGTTCTTGAGCCCATGGGCCTCAAGGTCATGACCGCAGAGAAGGGCTTAGCTTGGTACCATTTCAATGTCAAAGGGAAACCAACTCACGGCAGCAGGCCTGAACAGGGGATCAACGCCATTTACAAGGCTGTGAAGCTCATAAAAGCGTTGCAGGAGTACGACGAGGAGATAGGAAAGAGGACGCATCCCCTCTGCGGGAGGAACATATGCTCAGTCACCATGATCAAAGCGGGAACCAAGGAGAACGTCATCCCTGAGTCATGCTGGCTAGCCACAGACCGGAGGATCATACCAGGGGAGACTGCTCAACAGGTCGACGCCGAGATCGAGGCGATAGTAAATAAACTCAGCAATGAAGATCCGGACTTCAAGTGCGACTGGAGGAAGGTGATGCTATACGAGTCCGCAGAGATCCCCGTGGACCACGAGATTGCCGAGGTCGTCAGAAAGAATACGAAGGAGATCACTGGGGTCTATCCTGAGCCAGCCGGTACGATAGGCTCCACAGACCAGAGGAACTTCATAAACGACGCGGGCATCCCGGCCATATCGTGGGGTCCTGGATATGGCAAGTCCCACGAGTGGGACGAGTACGTGGAGATAAAGCAACTAGTTGACTGCACCAAGGTCCTGGTCTTGACGATATTCGACCTGCTCATGTAGTGTACAATGCGCGCGCTAATAAAAAACAAGGAAATAACTAGAATCTAAAAATTTTTTTTCAATAATCCTAGAATGCTATTATGTTACATTATTTCAACAAATCTGACTGTGAGTTCAAATAGTTAGAAAAAAAAGGGAAGATCTGCTCTATGTTTCTGTTAAATTTCACGTTATTTTTTAAGCCTCTGGTCGTAGATTATGCCAGCGATTAGCACGATTACTCCTGTAGCCGAGACGTAGATGCCAGGAACTTGCATCAAAGTCCGCATGTGACCCACGCTCATCGATATCAGAGACATCAAATAGGTGCCCGCAACCCATCCGAAGGTTATCATGAGGGCATACAGCCCGATGCTGCTCATTCCTCCGAGTACTCCTTTTTGTTCGCGTGTGAAGATGAAGTAGCTCAGACCGGTAAAGGTGAACACCAATACTATAATGTTGTTTATAGCCGTCATGCCTCCGGCGGCCCAGCTTTTCATGGATATCAATCTGATTATCTGAGCGTAGATTGTGCCTTTAACTGCCACTGCAGATGCTACGCCCGCCATTAGCGATATAGGCCATCGGGCAAGCCATCGCGTGCTCTTATGGAGGCGGAGCAGGTAGAAGAGTCCAAATATCGTTACTATCAACACCGGACTTAGCCATCTTCCTTCTACGATTAGCGGCTGATAGACACGCCCTTGTAGGATACCCAATCCTACGACAAGGGACATCGCCATGAACCAGCCGATGACTAACGCCTCCGCGATCCTGAAGAAAACGTTCTCTCTGTACAATAGGCTCCACGCCATGAGCACAAGAGCCATCTCTGCGACCGTTCCCCAATCAATCGCCATTCTTACGTCTCCTCCTTTGGCTTAGTTCCTAGCCCTATCATGAAAGCCACCTGCGCAATGATTATTACAGCAATCCCCAACAGGTGTGCCGTTGACTGGGCGTCCATGAGGGCCGCCCCCATCCCAGGCCTTCCGATTAATTTCTCGTATCCAGCGCCTGCGGTTATGCTGTTGAGGTAGGCGGTCATCGTTCCTGCCCTATAATAGGGCATGGCCAGAGGCACTGTACCTGATAGCATGTTGATGACTATTGGCACCCCTCTGGCCAGCGCCTTCTCACCCCACTGTCGTATGTATACATCCATAGCCGTAAACGTGCAAGCATAGAGGTAGTCATAATCGTCTATGCTATTGATGTCCTTGAGCAAAGGGATGTCTTTTGTCGGAGTTCCAAACTGGTCGACAGGAGCGATTCCTTTAAGGTCATCCATCATTGCTGAGAGCACCGCTTCGTAGCCAGGAATATAGCCAAGCTGAACCCAGTGATTACCATATTCTAGACCTGTCAGGTCAACATTGCTAAGACTTCGTTCAGCTAGGATCTGTCCATCCACTACATAGCAGGTCAGAAGAATTATCTTGCAATCATCCTCTCTTACCTTCTTGAAGGCATGTCGGTATACTGCGATCTCTCCCGCACCCAGTTCAGCCCAGCTCGGGAATCCCTCGTCCGAGACTATTACGATAACACCACCTCTCGGAACGTTCTCCAGAAGTTCGTAAGATTCTATTGTTGGTTCCTCTATTGGTATAGGGAGGCCCATAGGACTTAACATGGGATAGGCGATCAATATCAAGTATAGAACGAAAATCGTTCTATCCTGATTTTCCCTTCTCGAGAACCATTCTTTAAAAGACACTTCTTATTCCTCCTATCCCCCAAGGTAAGATTCTTCGTAGCCCAATATGGTCCTAACGAATAGCGTAATGGTTCCTAGTGCGACTCCAATCAATAGGGCATTCATTCCTCCTACGTTCGGTACATCTTTTACCCATACGCCCAGGGGCCCCCATCCAGTCCATATCGTATCCCTCATTGGTAGGTTGTAGAACAAACCCAAGAGCATAGAGATCAAAAGCATTATCACGTGCGGGTTCTTTGTTCCCGACGCCCTGAAGAACAGGGTATATGAATAGAAGCCGACGTAAGCAAGCAGGGCCATCTGCAGCGATGAGAGAAGGCGATTTATTACGAAGTCGTATCCTGGTTTATATGTATAATTGAATATGAATGTGCTAAGAAATGCAGCGAGAAGAATAATACTGTATGGCCATCGTTCACTTTTCCTCGCAAGAATTGTTATGTGATACTGAAACAAGTTGATTACTCCTAGTATAATAGCGAAAGTAGCCAAAGTGGAAGCCCACAATATTACTTCTGAGTTGGCGGCTTCTAACCCACCAGTGAAGTGGTTTACTAGAATTATAAGTGAAGGTATGATGTACAGTGCAATGCATATTTCACGTCTTCTTAACCAAGACATATCATCTAACCACCATCATCACCAAGCCAACAAATTGCTCCACAACATGGTCCCAGCCGTAGCCAGAAGAGCAGTGACAATCATCAGTATAAGGCATATGATTATTCCATAATCCTGTCCAGCCAAGCTACCAAGATCCGGAGGATTCCCAGTTATTTCAGCCGCCGCAGCGTACAATTCCTGTCCAATCAACGGGTAATCAGACAATGCGACGATCGTCCCCTGATAGTACAACCTCGGTGTTCCGGCTACCTGAAGACACCCAGCCACAGCACCAGCGCCAAGCACGATGTACGTCTCGTAGAAACCCGCTCCCAACATGATGTTGGCGGATGGTTTTTCTCTTGAAAGGTATCCCATCGCCGCGGCCATGTAGGCTCTCTGCTGACCGTCGCCCACGAATTCGACCATTTCCGAGTCGTACATCTCCGGCCTACCGCCTTTGACGTACCCTGATTGGATCAAGTCTTCCATCGCCGGGATCATATGCGCTCTGATGCAGTAATACTTCACAGGAACCCCGAACTCTCCCGCGTACTCAACAACTCTCCTGAATATCGCCATTGCCGCAATGGTCATCGGCGCCCACTCGTCACTCAATCCCCCTATTCCAGTCGAGATGTGTATTGACTTATTCTGCTCAGCTGCTCGACCCACAACTTCCCTGAGAGCCTGTAGAGCGGCCAGCTTCCTGACCTTAGGAATTTTAATGCCTCGACGAGCACGGTCTATCATATAGTAGATAACAGCCAGTATTGCTAGGAACAGTATCAGCTCAAACTTCTTTCCAGCAGGTATTATCTGTTATCACCTTTTAATAATTCTGAGTCTAAATATATATGAATTTTATCATTAAAGTAGAGATCACAATTTAGTATATTTCACTTTGTTTTTTCTAATACCATTAAAATAATTTATCCTTTACTTATTGATACAAGTTTTTGTTTGTTTTTCCCTTGCCATATTTTTTCTAACGACTTAACGATTTAAAAAGAATTGTAAGATAATCTTTATTTTAGGCATGAAACGGTTGAAAGGATAGGTTCAATTTTTTAATGAGTTAAAAGAATAAAAACCAACTGAAACCTATACGACATTATAAGAACGCACTTTAAAAACTTGAAAACGGTGGAAGAAGAAACATAAAATAATAAACTACACACTTATTTACATAGAATTAAACACGGTTGTGTACGGTTTCCTGATGTCAGCCCCCGAAATAAAATTTTTGCCATTTCTCATAGTGTTTTGATGATACTGCTTCCCGGAAGCGTCGACTCAATTCAACGATTTGGGACTCTGACAGGAAATCAGTTCTGTACCCCAACTGTGTTGCGGTCGGTGATCCACTGGCTAATCCTTTAAAAACTTTGTAAAAATCACCGAAGTTTCTAACTTTGAGTGAGATGCCGTAATTCTTGGGATGGAGGAAACGGGGCGAAGCGGGCTCCAACTCTATTGGGTTGCAGCTTATGGACACGACAGGGTACTCCTCAACAAATTTGTTACCGAGTTTAATCGTCTCCTCAAAGTGTCTTTCCGTCTCGCCCGACAAGCCTGACGTGAAATATATTTGCACAGGTATAAACTCCTTTCTCGCGTTGTCAAGCCAACGGAACAGTTCCCTGTTGCTGTAATAGAAGCCCTTGTTCAGCTTACGTATGTGTTCTGAACCAGACTCGGGGGACATTGTTATGGTCGAGTAAAGGGGATTAAACGTACGCCTGAAGTCTCTCAAGAACCTTTTATCCGAGGGCGACCACAGCAAAAATTGCGCGCTGATGTCTATCTTCTCCCTTCGAATCAGATCGAACAGTTCGTGCTGATAATTGCGTTTCTGCGGAAAAGGGTCGAAGTCCATATAAGCGCAGGAGATTTTCATCTCTTCGAATTCGGCCAGCGTCTCGACAACCTTCTCCTTGGATCGGAAAATAGGGTACCGACGCCCTGAAAGGATCTCGAAGGCCTTCCTACCACCTCCACAATACGAGCAGTTGACCGAGCATCCGCGTCCTAAACAAATCCATCCCTGAGTTTTCAGTTTAGACTTGACGGCGTAGGGATCAAGGTCGCCAAACTGAGAGATGCACCTGCGGTACTCGTCGAAGTTTGACAGAAGTGCGAAGTTAGAGAAATTTAGTCTGTCGAGATCAGGCGTTTCGGCGATGAACCTTTTCCTGCTTTTTTTCAAAGAGTTCCCATCTCTATACATAAGATTAGGAACTTCATCAAATTCGCTGTCCGATATACGCTGAAGAAGCTCCAGTAGCGGGACTTCTGCGTCCCCCTGGATCACAGCATCAACACTTTTGAAATGCTGTAAGATCTCTTCTGCGAAGTAAGACGCTGTGAACCCTCCGAGAACGACGAAGGCGTTTGAATTTCGTTTGACCGATTCGGCGAGCCTGATCGCGTCGTAAGAGTGAACATACCAATGTAAATCGATTCCCACTACCGGTGTTTCATATTTTTTGAGAAGATTTTTTATACTGAAGTCTCGATCGAGCATTTCTTCGATTCCAGTGTGAACAACCTTTATTTCGTATCCTTCTCTATCCAATAAATCTGCTATTGCGAGGGTTCCTAAGGGCATGATGACGTATGTTATAGAATCGGTTGGCGTCGAATCTGTGTTTTTGATGTGAGTTGTAGGATGGATGAAAACACAATCATATGTTTTCATTAATTAATTCACTCTCTTTTCCAATATTTTCATTGTATGAATTATAGTGAATCCATACCGCTCTAAGATATTTTTCATAAAATTTTGCTCGCCATCTACGAAGGCAATTTGACAATTTTCTAACCCCTTTTGTATCATCGAGTTTATAACACGAGACAGAAGGCAGAGAAACAGTTCAGCGTTCTCTTCTCTCAGGGCCCAGCTGAAAATTTTCCCGTACTTAAATTTGTCCTTTAGAATAGAAGGGAATAGATAGGGGACTGGAGATCTATGTTTCTTCGCCATTTCAAGTAAATTGGGCGACCATCTGAGAAATCCGTCAAAGGTGGAGGCTCCAGACAACTTCGATCGGTTATGCGCAATAAATATCGCATCCTTGAAAGAAGGGATGAATCTCTGGAAAATAACTAAATCCCTGTTTGATAGGGAGTAAGATTTCACTTCAAAATTTGTATTTGTTTTCAAATTCATGAACTCACTTTGATCGATGCTAATGATAGTGTAGTCTTTACATCCAAGGTATGCTTCTTTCATTTTCTCCTTAGTTTCTTGTACGCTTTGCTCATAGCACAATACAATGTTTTTTTCCATAAACCCATTCTGTTGAAAACGGTGCATATCCTGTTTATTTGTCTCCATCTCAATCAAATCAAAGGAGAAATCTGAAAGCGAGTTGGGGAAAGAGACAACGGAATTAATCACGTCGTGAAATTCTAATTTGATACGCTTGCAATGATGAGATTTAGCGAGTTTCTCAATCTCCTTGAGAAAAAAATTCAGGCACATCTCGGAGTCTAATCTGTCAAACCAGTAGGGATAGGTAAGGAAAAGAGCTAGCTCGCCCTCATCATCGATATAGAAGAAGCTGAAACAGAACATCTGGTCCATTAAAGAGCTTTCTCCAATCACCTTGGAAACCGTCATCGGATGAAATCTTTGAAAGCTCCTACCATCGTAATCCATTACGCTTGATATCATCCCAAGGGGAAAGGACATCAAATCAGGACCGGCATAGATGAAAGGAACGTTCCTGAACAATGCCAGCGGTAGACGACCTTCGATTCTAAATTTCAACATTTTATCTAAGGAGTTATTTAATCTTTCATATAAGAATGCCCGCGATACAATCAGAGAAGGCAACTCATTCGAAACCCTTTCGACTGAAATAAATCGATCTGAAAATCCACATGCATTTTTTCTCTCAAAATGGTTTTTCTACGACTAATATCCATTTAAAAAAATTGTTGAGATGATAAAGTTAAATTATTCAATGGGATTGAATTTGCCTCTATTAAGAAAAAAGGGTTATTTTTTGCCTCTTTTTTTACGTGTCGATATTTTTTAAGGATAGTCGGAGACGCTTGGTATCCCCTTCACAGACTTCGCCTTTATCACTGCGCGTAGAACCGCCTTTCTCATCTCCTCCGAGGCTAAATACCCTATGTAGCTGATGAAAGAAGAGCGATCCATGAACTGAGACAAGGGGCTTGATTCATCCTCGTCGAATCGCGGACCGGGAGCTAGGGAGAGGGGAAAAGAGGGCGGGAGCTCCAGCTCGCCCGTTGCGACTGTGTAGATCGTATCTCCGTCGCTGAGGGTGTGCACGGGCCTTATCGATCGTGCCAGTCCGTCGTGAGCCATCTCCGCGATTTTTGTAGCCTCCTTCTTGTTGAGCCTGACGTTGGTGCCAACGATCCCGATTGTGGTGTTCTCGAAGGCATTGGTCGCCTTGGGTAAAGGGTTTTTGAGGCTTGAGAAGAGTTCGAAGAACTCGTGGAACCCCCTTCCGTCTTCCCTTCTTGTGCCTGCCACCGTCTTCCCCGTGCTTACGTCGAACACGTTCCCAACGCAGTTCACGACGGCAAGTGCACCCACCTGCAGATCGTTCGGAAATGTTACTGCGCTGCTTCCCAGACCGCCCTTCATGCAGTAGTCCATGCCCAGAAGTTTCCCGCATGTGGCTCCTGTTCCGGCGCCGACGTTCCCCTCGGCCACGGGTTTTAAATCTGCATTCTCGCAGGCCGAATAGCCCATCTCAGTGTCCGGGTGCAGCCCCTTCTGAGCGACTCTGAGATCGAAGATGATGGCCCCTGCAACGCATGGCATGTTACCGAAACCCGTATCCCAGCCCCGACCCTTGTCCTCCAAACATTTTCTAGCCCCTGCGGCCACGTCCAGCCCGAAGAAGCTTCCGCCAGAGAGGAAGATGGCGTCGGCGGTCTCCCTTTGGGTGGTGTGCTGGAAGCATGCAGCGTTGTAAGATCCTGGGGCCCCACCCCGGATGTCTACGCTGACGGTTGAGCCCTCTTTCAGGACGGCGACGGTGCATCCCGTTAGACCCTCTTCATCGTGTGAATGGCCTATCGAAATCCCATGGATAGATGAGATCGTGTCATTCATCCAAATACAACTCCTAAAATCGTATACAATTTATTAACGTATCTTTATTTTGTGTAAAAATATTTCGAGAGTATTTCTAGGACATGTAATTAAGCGACAAGAGGATCAGGATGATTTAAAAGGACGGTATAAATTTTGCCAGCCTAGCTTTATTATAATATATTAAGACTTTAGGATTATTCTTTTTACTGTTCTATGATTTCTACGTTTGCCCTGGGTACCACGGCTCTCGTACCATCGTCGAGCTCTATCTCCACGACCCTTACGTACGATTCGGTTTTGATCTTATGGAGCTCTGGGGGTAGGCTGACAACCCTCGCCAGTCTTCCGAAGTAGGGCGCCCTTATCACCCTCATCAGGGTTCCCGGCCTCATACCAGTTGAAAGATCCTCCGAAGTTTCTAACTCGGGCTTGAATCGATCGTGTGGTATTATAATCTCTGGTCGGAGGACGCCGGCCCTGATCTGGGTCGCCCCATTGATATGCGCCAACTCCCCCTCAAAGGCCTTCAGGAGATTGAAGGTCTGATTTGACATGTTGGTCTTCCCGAATCCCTCCGTGCATATGAACGTCAACTTGAGATCTTCGTAGCCCGTGATGGCCACGCCTATGTCGTATCCGACCAGCCTTCTCAGATCTGCGTTCCTGATCCCACCTACTACCACGCCATTTACTCCCATCTCCAGGGCTTTTTTAAGGGCCTCTCCGGTGGCCAGGGACCCTCCCACGACTATCTTTCCTTTGTGATCCGCCGTTATGTGATCCGCTGTCAGTATGTAATTCGGAGTATCCGTAGCAATGGCTATTTCTCCGTGAGCCTCCCCTGCCACACCGAATATTCCCTGTATGAAGGCTGCGTTTGTCTCGATCACTGCTCCCTCTCTAGGCATGATCTCCACGACTTTACCAGGGATGTAGGCGTCCACATCTATTGGTATGGGCCTCTCCCTGATTATTACCTGGCCGCTCACTATCGATAAGCTCTCTATGTGACCGTCAACGGGTGACTTCACGAGGTTCTTTATCAAACCGAAGAGACCTACAAATTTTGCGAATACCTCGTCCTTCTCCACGGGGTCCCCAATTTTCTTTAACATGTACATTGGGACCTCGTCTGCTTCGCATTTCAATAAATATGAGGCCCTTACCGTATAGGGGTCCCCAGGTATTTGTGTCTTGGCTACCACGTCCCCGTGCTCAACGATATCCCCTACATCCACTAGGACGTCACCCTTGATGGGCAGCCGTCTGACCCTCCTGACCGTTACAGCCTTCTTGATCTCCAGGCTTGGGGTATATGCATGGGTCTCCTGATCGCTTTCTAGATCTCTGTCGGCAACCATCAGAACTCAGCCTCCTCATAGGCCTCCTCAGGGTATAAGTCAAGGGCTTTGAACCAGGCAAGAAGTTTATCCCGCCTCTTCTTTTCTTCCTCGGGTAATTTTAGGGGCCTCCCTCTCGTATCTATTACCACACCCACTTCGCCTCCTGTAATGGAGGTCTCTAAAGTTCGTGCTTCATCCACGTCTATGGCCAAACCCCTATGGACTTGGATTGTGGCTTTCACCTCCTTTCTGTCCGCCAGTGGTATTCGCAGGATCTCTCCAAAATCCACACTCTTCTCTATGGTCTCACCCTCCGGTATCTCCAACTTAATGTTCATGGCCTCCTGCCCCTCATCGAGTTCGCCAGAGGGGGCTATGACCGTGCCAAGCCTGACCAGGCAGTCCTTTTCGAATATCTGCCACGCTATGTCCGTGTAAATAGTTGAAAGAAGTCCAAGGTGCGGCATCATGAAGACGCTGTCCTGGACTATTTTCGTCACTCCCTCTGGCTGGAAGGCGTCCGTCAGTATCAGGAGGGACTGGGTCCTCCGGGGGGCGTGGGATAGAAGCCCGCCGGTTCCTGCTATGACTTGGATGTTCATGAGATCGATGTAGGTCTCCTGTAAACCTTTCCCCAGCTGTTCGAACCTCTCATCGATGCTCTTTGCTCTCGATACGCCCTTCAACCTAGTGGCTAGAGTCTTGTGGTGTGCAAGCCCGAGCCTCAGGGCTTCCCGGGCCACAGAATGCTCGATGAGCAGCTCCTCAAGGGTCTGCGGTATTGTCGTCGGTCTGATCATCTTGTTCCTTAGCCTGTCTTCACATCCATCCCTGTCTTCTTCCATGGGTATCCATCTAAGGATGTTATCGAGGCCCGACTCCTTCAAGACATTGCAGATGCTGTAGCTCATTCCGAGGTTGGCGCTTACGCTCCTCACAAATCTACCGTCCACTACAGAATATACGTTGGTCGTTGCGCCACCGAGTCCAACCCCTAGAATGTTGGCTTTGTACCTGTCGGCTATCAACTTTATGGCCAGGCCCTCCCCTGCAGGCGTGGGCATTATGTCGATCCCTGTCCATTTCATCAGCTTCGTGTAGCCGGGGGCGTGGCTCATGACATGCTCCATGAATAGCTCGTGGATGGCCCGCCTGGCGGGCTCCGAGTTCTCCACGTCTAAAACTGATCGAATATTTTCGACTGTCGTCAGCGCAAACTGTTTCTCAAATAAATCTTGAATGTGAGGCCGCAATTCCTTGTTTCCGGCGTAAACCAAAGGAAGGGAGTAATCGATCCCGAGCCTTGGAGTAGGATCAGACGCTTTAAGCAGCTCCGCTATTTCGAGCACGAGACCCCTGGCTCCACCGTCTGTGCCCCCGGCCATTAAAACCATGTCAGGCCTCAGGCCTCGGATTCTCTTGATCTTCTCGTAATCAGCTCGGCCGTCGTCCAAGGCTATGGTATCCATGACTATAGCGCCGGCTCCCAAGGCGGCCCTGTTCGCGCTCTCCGCCGTGATCTCTTTGACGAGACCGAGGCACAGCATCTGGAGGCCGCCTCCCGCGCTGCTAGTGGTGCAGTACAGGTCTACACCATTCCCCGCCTTCTTTGGAACGATTATGCCTCCGCTCTCCCTGTTCAACAATTTGAGACCTGTCATCTCCTCGACCTCGCGAACAGCGTTGTATACTCCCATGGTAACATCCTCGTAGGGAGACTCGACTGTTGTCGGCGCCTCTCCGCTAACAATGTACCTCCACCCCTCCTCTAATTTCTGGAACAGCCTGGCCTTTGTTGTCGTGCTACCGACATCTGTAATAAGTATCAGCTTCATATCATCGGAAGGAATCTTTTTAATCATGTATAATAATACCTCCAAATACGTCCCTATAAACATGTAAAAAATTTGCGTGAACAAACTTAAGATTTACCTTGAATACAAAAGTCACATTTCGTTTCTACTTTTTACCCATATAAAATCATTATTAAACGTATTTTATACGAGCTTCTATGAATGCATATTTATTCTTTACCTCCAGTCCCTCCGTGAAAACACTTGCGCGCGCCCAACATGGAATATAATCATGAAAAGCCCCCTTTTCACGTTTTAAGCCCCTTTTCTTAGTTTTTAATAAATTCGAGCTAAACACACACCCGTAACAGACTTTATATATAGTGTAATTAAGGTGATAAGAAAGGTTAGGTGTTTAAATTGAAAGAGAATAGGGATTTTGTGGAGTTAGAAAAGAAATACGTCTTTGGAACCTGGACATACGAATATGCCTGGAACCCCCTGCTGATAGAAGAGGCGGAGGGGTGCTACTTCACTGATGTCGAAAGGAAGAGATACCTGGATTTTTCCTCTCAACTGATGTGCTCTAATCTAGGGCACAAAAGACCTAATGTAATAAAAGCAATGTCAGAGCAGGCGAATAAGCTCTGCTACATTGCGCCAAGTTTCGCGACGAAGCCCGCCGCAAAGCTCGGGGAGAAACTCGCCGAGATAACGCCGGACGACTTGTGTAAGAGCTTCTTTTCGCTAGGTGGGGCTGAGGCAAATGAGGCCGCCATAAAAATAGCGCGCTTGTACACTGGAAAGACAAAGCTCATCTCAAGGTACAGGTCGTATCACGGCGCAACCTCGGGCGCCATAGCCCTGACGGGGGACCCCAGGACGCACTACGCCATTGGGATGCCCGGCGTCGTCCGTGCGCCCGACTGCTATTGCTATCGATGCCCCCTCGGAAAGGAGTACCCGGGCTGCGGCATTAGTTGCGTCGAATACATAGACGAAATCATAAGGATGGAGGGAGAGCACAGCGTAGCTGGGGTCGTCGTCGAGCCGATAGTAGGTTCAAACGGTATCCTCGTTCCACCCGACGAATATATGCCCAGGTTGAGGGAGATATGCGACGAAAGGGGAGTGCTTCTAATAGACGACGAGGTCATGACAGGGTTCGGAAGGACCGGTAAATGGTTTTGCGTGGAGCATTGGGACGTGGTACCCGACATAATGTCGATGGCCAAGGGTCTTACGGGAGCGTTCATCCCCCTTGGGGCGACCATCGCTAAGAAGAAGATCGCGGACTTCTTCGATCAGGAGGGCAACCTCTTCTGCCACGGACACACCTATGCCATGCACCCCCTCTGCTGCGCCGTTGCCCTTGCAGCCATCCAAGAATATATAGACGACAACCTGATTGAGAACGCCAGCAAGATGGGGGCCGTGCTAGATAGAAGGCTGAACGAACTGAAGGAGGAGCATGCCTCCGTGGGTGATGTGAGGGGCAAGGGGCTGTTCTGGGGCATCGAACTCGTCAAGAACAAGGAGACGAAGGAGCCTTTCGTAACCCGGAGGGAGAAATTCATCCCGAACATGCTGAAGAAGGTGAGTGCCACAGCCCTAGAGAAAGGCGTATACATCGTCAACGTGATAAACACCCTGATCGTAGCGCCCCCGTTGATTGTTAAAGAGGAACAGATCGACCATGGCATACGGGTGCTCGATGAGGCTCTGAAGATCGCAGACAAGGAATCTACATAGTACCCTTAGGCTCTGAATGTTGAGGTCGATTCCTCTTTTCTCCGTCTTTTCTCTTTTTAGAAGTATATTCTATTAGCTGTTCGTGAAGACTACTAACTCGATGGAGAAGAAAAGGGACTTTTACGATAGAATTTAAACCCTTTCCTTAGAAGTGGTCTTCAAGGATAACGGTAGACATTTCAAAAATCTCCATCCCGAGATCCGGAGGGGTCTCGATACTTTAGTGATAAAGGAACCCACACGCGCAATCAAAAGGTCTCAAGGATCATTAGGGCGAAGGGCCAACCAACTATCACACAGCTTAAGCTAGGTAGAAGACCTTTCTATCTTTTCAATCGCGTGGATGAACACGCCCGTAGCGGGTCCGCGCAGTTGTACAAATACCAACACCAAGTAGACCAATAGCACGCGCCACCTTACAACTGTACAAGTGCAATTTCTTTGTCTCTGATAACTCAAGCAGAACAGTATCAAAACAGTAACAGAAAGGTTTCAAACCACATCAAAAACCAACGAGAAAAACAAACCAAAAAGCAACGAGAAAAGCAAACGAAACACAAGCGCCCAAGAATATAGATGAGGGTCAAACTCCGTACAGGCGCTCTTGAAACCATACTGACAACCCTAAACGTGAAAAATGGAGCCCCGGGCGGGACTCGGACCCGCGGCCAACAGCTTACAAGGCTGCCGCTCTTCCAGGCTGAGCTACCGGGGCGCACCCAACACAAGATACGGTGAACCAAATATATCTTTGGCTGACCCCCACAACACGACTCGAAACCATGGGGTCGAGATGAGCTTCGGCCTGAAGGCTCCCGCCGAGGGGCGTCCCTTTTTGATGTCAAGGGCGGGTCAGATGCCCCTGCCCACCGCCCTCGCCCTCTCCAGCAGGTCCCTCCTCCCGGGGACGGGCCTCTTTTCGGTCCCTTCAGCCTTCAGGGCCCCGACCACCTCCATCCCCCAGTAGTTCTCCATCCTCCCCTTCATCCAATCTAGGACACCGTCGTACGCGTCCTCCCTGTCCCACTCGTATGTTATTATGGTGACGCATCTGACTCCCTCGGGGAAGCGCCTCCGGTAATCCTCCCCGTGGGTCTCGCTGTAGTAGTGGAGGCGGTCTATGAATGTCTTAGTCCTTGCGCTCACGTGGTCGTAGTATATGGGGGTCCCAAGGACCATGGCCCCCATGGACTCTATTTGGGGGTAGAGCCTCGCCATGTCGTCATCGGGGTAAACAAGCTCGCCCCCCACAGCTTCCAGGGGGCCGATATCCATGTCGCAGAGGTAGAATATCTCAGTCTCGTGCCCCGCCTCCCTGGCACCCTCCAGGACCGCCTCCACCAGCCTAGCCGTGTTGCCCCCCCTCCGGGGCCCTCCTACTACGCCCAGAACCTTCAACAAACCACCTTAAACCCCTTGAAGCCGACGCCGTTATCAACCTTTCGAGGGGACCAAGCCGAGCAAAATTAGGCTGATCACTTTACGATTTAACGTAGAGGGGTCATGGTCTCGGGGGGAAGGGGACGAGCAACGTCACGGGCAGCCTCTGCCTCAGGGAGCTCGCGGAGCTCAGCAGGCCATGGGAGAGCTACGAGTATGCTCTGAC
>JABAOC010007152.1_pt2 | contig 18691 bp, 16 predicted proteins | sample 7062161 | NCBI WGS metagenome assembly JABAOC01 (sample SAMN14538625, study PRJNA623070) | marine sediment metagenome | biome: marine biome [ENVO:00000428]; feature: marine pelagic biome [ENVO:01000023]; material: deep marine sediment [ENVO:00002113] | place: India: Gulf of Khambhat ... | reverse complement strand
GGAGTATACCCGTTGCCTACTGTGCGGGAAGGAGTGGTGATGGCTAAACAAGATTTTGTCAAAGTCCGCTATGACACGTTGACAGGTATCTCGCAGAACAAGGACAACTGGTTCCGTCGTGCGCTGATCCTGGCGAAACGGTTGGCCGACCTTGGTCATCCTACCGACGATGTACTTAAGATGAAGGGTGACGAACTTCGTGACCTCGTTGAGGCCGAGCTTGCCGAACGTGCTACCCCCAACGTAGAGATATTCGCCACCGCCATCTGCCCACACTGCGGAGAAAGCATACGGTTAAGTTTGAAGCCCGAATGAAGTGCGAACTGTGTGAAAAACCGCTACACGGGACTTGTGTAACGGTTCACTGTTCGAACTGCAAGTTCCCGTTCTTTGTTTGTCGTGTGTGCGGTTGGTTCAAGGTTATTGAACGTTGTCCGTACTGTCCCCCTCCACCTTCCGAGCCAACTCCGCCTCGATCCTTTCCCGAATTTCCCGTTCTTTGAGCTGGTCGATCATCGAGTCAAGCTGGCTGATGATGAAGTGTTGGCACGCGCCCTTAACCAATTGGACGTCTGACAGGCCGTTCACTCCGAATGGGATAGCACTATACCTACCCCCACGGTCGGCGTCCATAATCAAGACAAAGCCTGGCGGTGTACCACTTAGTCCTTCTCTCTCGCTCGCCCCATTAAGCGACTGCTCCACCGCCGCCAGGGCAGCCTCAAGGTTATTCGCCCCCGTCAGTTCCTTGATCTTCTTGCCAAACTCTACGCTTTTCATGGTCCTCCCTGTGTTAGTAATTGAGGATCGACCCCCAATTCAACCAAAGCCTTTTCGTATCGCTGCATCTTACCATTTAACTGCTTCACTGCGCCCGTCAGTAACATCGAGAGTCGAGTGAAATTGACCATCGCGCGTCCCGGGGTGTCATCTTCAAAGTGCGCCAGTCCCATTCGCCCCAACGCCTCTTTGTTGTACTCCAAAAATTCCCCAAACTCTTCCTTGATAGGGTCGCCGTTCGTCAGTGCATAATGCTCAAGAGACTCCAATACAGCAACGTCGTTATGCTCATCGAACGTCGTCCACTCCACATCTGCGTGCGCGGATCCTTCTGCATCAAAGATAAAGCGTGCGCTTCCGTCCGTACGTATAACAAACAAGTTACCGTCTGAGTTAACTCCGGTAACACCTGTACCTGATTTTACATACGAAGAAGCTGTAATAACACCAATAGCACCGGTTGTTTTGGTCGTGTCGGCATTTTCTCCCAAGAAGCCCATCAGGTGGAGCGCATAACCGGCTCCACCGTCAGAGTCCTTATATCCACGTAACTGTGCCCCACCTGACGTATCTTGCGCTTTCCCTACAGAGAACCACATATTCGTGGAACCATAGTCGGTCATTTCATGAGTAACATCGTCGCTTAGCATCCGAACGGAATAGTAATCATACGAACCAAGGTCCAGTACAAGCTCTCCGATGTTGGCGGTTTTGGTGGGGTCGCCGACATAAACCCCGTATAGTGTGTTAATGCCTCCATTGTTCACGAGTAAATCGCAGCCGTCAAGGTTCGCCTCAGCATAGGAGTTGTTGCTTTCGATATAGAATGAGGCGGGATACGTTTCGCCAATCGCTCGCATTTTGACAATGGCAAGGTCTGAACCAAACGAACTGCTCCATAATTCAGCGGTACTGTCTCTTCCGCCGTCGTCATCAGCCCATACAGAAACAATATTTGTACTAGCATCCCTATATGCCCTCACCTGACTTTTTACTGTCCCTGAAATCTCAAACGATAGAGAGCGCTTGTCTTCGTATGAAGTCGCGATCCCCATGTGAACACCGCTATCGTCTAGGGTTACAGTACCGCCAGCGCAGTACGCCTTACCATCCGATGCTTGTAGGTAGAACTGCTTGACGCTGGAACTGTCGTACCCTGCAAGTTCGTTTCCATCCAGTATGATACGATTACCCGTCAGGTTAGATGATATGTACACCTGCCCGTCGATGACGTACAGCCCCGGTCTTTCCAAACCCAAAGGGTCAACGATAGGGGTAGTGAGTTTGTGAAGTGCCGACACGTCTGACTGCGTGAGTATGTACCCGGTAAATGCCGCAAATTCCTGGTATGCACCGCAAGGGTATGAGGTAGTGCTTTCTGCGTCATCTGAACCTATCGAAAACCTGTTCAATCCGGTCGGTGCTGACTTGGCAGGTGTAAAGCTACCTTCAAGCGTCCCGTCAACATAGATTTTGTACTCGTCGTTGAGGTAGTCAAGCGTGGTTACGATGTCTACATAGTCGTAGGCTGCCCAATCCATTACATTAGTTGTCGTACCAACAATACCATCATTACTGTAAAGAACGAGCTTGCCAGTACCCGCTTGCCAATACAACCCGATGTTATCGGTGAGTGTGCCGTCCTTGGAAATCTCGAAGAAATACACGTTTCCCGCACTTGGTACAAAATTCCCGTCGTGGAACGGTCGCCACAAGATACGAATACTAATCTTGTTTTGATCACTAAAAATAGGTGCGTAAGAATCAGCGGTTACTTTTGTTTGTGTTCGTGACGAAGTTGAATTATCTTGTGCGCCGCTCCACGAAAATCCTATACCCAAGTCACCATCGCAGTATGAAGTGTAGAACTCTTTTTCTTCTAGGTTCACATTGTCGTAATAGGCAACGGGGTTCCCGGCTGAATAGTTCGCGAAACAGTAAGCGTACACGTTTGCGGGAAGACCTGTGTCGTTCTCCCAGGAATGGTGCAGTAACTCCCATTGGCCGCTACCGCTATGGGCGGTGGATGTACCCCTGCCGGTAGTGTTTGTCGTATCATAGAGATACAGCACGAACTTACCTGCCGTCCACGTCTTGCACCACGCTGAAATCGAAATGAAGCCACCGGCTGGGACAGTGATCAACTGGTCACAACGTCCGGCGGTCCAATCCGAACCGATCGTCAATTTCAGGCTGTAATCCCCATCAAGGCCGTAGTCGCTACTTGCGGCAATTGTGCCACCCGTACCACCCTGCGTTAGCGTCCAATCTGCCGTGGTCCCTGTTTCAAAGCTAGGGTTCTCCGCATCATTAGTTGTCGCTGGCTCGATAGCTAGTGCACGAGCGCCGGAGAAGAAACCGGGCTCTTGTCGGATCGCACCAGTGACAGGTATAAGCTCGCCACGGCTGAGCCTCAAGTACCAATTCGAACCCGATTGCTTGAACTTCTGGAAGTCGAGTAGGAACACTCCGTATTGCCTGAACAGCTCTGCGCCAAAAGAGTCGCTTAGTGCTTGACCCGGCAGCGTACCATCAATGAGTGCCTGGCCATGAATCCGCAAGCTGTTCGTCGGATCGTAGGCCATCCATTTGTCGCCGCTGTAATCGCCGACGAAGATGCCATAGACATCATTTGCGCCATAATCTGCTCGGTTCCTGAGGTTACCCAACACAACCCTGTCGGTAAAACCGCTGCTATAGGGATCACCAGCGTGAGTGAACACGGAGAGATAAGGTGCGTTTGTCTGGTCAGCCGTCATCCACACTCCGCCGCCGCCCGTATTTGGTCCCCAATCTATCGCGGTGGTTCCTTTCCGGTACACTACTGTATCACCGCTCAACTTGGTATAGGTGTATTCATTGTTTCCTGCGCCACCAACTATTGTGTCAATCTCAAGCCAGGTGGAGAGTATGCCAGAGGCATATTCTTCTTTAAGCTGGATAACATCATCAACGTCAAACAGTGAACCGCCGGTGGGGGGGTCGTCTACCACAAGATTGTCTGTACCTATTGTACAGTTTGCTGCCAATTTACCGGCAGATTTTGTAACCACCAGCGAACCTGCGTGAGCAGAAATTAAATCCTTGATGAAAACTGTCGTGTGCAGCGCGCCACGTATATCGACATTGTTAAATTCGGCGTCGCCGTTGTCCTCAATCGTAAATCCGGCCCTATTCGCAGTGTAGCTTGAGGATCTAATGCGCTTGTTTAAACCATCAATCTCGATGTAAGGCGCGGACGCACCGACCGTGATCACTCCGTCCACGTCCAGGCTACCCAGGTGGCCGGAGTTCGCATCAATCTCCCCGGTGAAGTGCCCGTTGGTGGCCCAGACTTCGCCAGACTTGCTCACGCGGAAGGGAGCACTACCCGCTGTGGCGTTTCCTACCCAAAGCCGGTACGTCGCGTCAGATGCATCTAATCGGGCAATGTCGTTAGTCAGCCCGAAGTTTGCATACCCGTTGACGTGCAGCGTGGCAGCTCCGCCCGTTAAGGAAGTGGAGCTTAATGTCCACCCACCTACAGTCCCCGCTGTAGCCTTGATTGAGCCAGTACGGCTCACACGGAATGGTGCAGTGCCGGAGTCCGCTTTACCTATCCACATGCGAAAAGACGGGTTACTGGCTGTCATAATGGCTACATCGTCACCAGTACCTAACGTGATGTCACCTGTACTGTTTAACTCAGCGTTACCACCCGTGATAGTTGTCGCATTGATCGTCCAGCCGCCGATCTCACCCGCGTCGGCGTAGATCGTCCCGCGCACCACCACGTCGTTGAACTCGGCAGTGCCGCCGTTGATCTGGAAACCGGCAGAACCCGACACGAAGTTGGCGCTTTCGATGTACCCGTTTGAGGCAATCTGGATCCTTGGGACGGACGGATCGAAGATGATCTTGCCGTCTTTGTCCTGTAGGCGATCACCCTTCACGACCCAACCGGCAAGGTCAATTGCCTCCGGGTCCTCCGGTACGTCGCTAACGTCCCCCGGTATAAAGGAGTAGTTGAGCAGTTCGTTATGACTGCGTTCGAGCGTATCTACACGATCCAACAGATCGTTCAGATGGAAGTCGCGAGTCAGTAAACTACCCATTACTCCGTCCTGTCGGCGCGCCAACCGATGTTGATTGGCCCAATGAACTTGTCTTCCTCCACCACCAACGTACAATCTCCCTTCGTCGGGTGGTATTCCCGTGCCAGGACGCGCACTGGCCCATCAAACCCATTCCAGCCATAACTTGGCAACACGCAGCCAATGACATCCCCCAGGTCGTAGTGTGCGAACTTAGCCGGGGACTTGTTGGTTACCGTCATCTCTATTCGAGTGTGCGGCTCCGCGTTGGTCTTTACCTCTGTGTGCGCGGCGCGTGTTAAGGTCACAGGTAGAGTCACGCCGGGTAGGACACGGGAATCCTGGCGCAGGCCATACTTATTATCGCTGGCACGGCTGTAGGCAGTTCTGTGCGCTTTGTCGGTCCAATTCGTACCGGCGCCCGCCGCCGTGAACTCGTTGATGATCGGCCCTTGCTCGGAGTACCTGGCGCCGGATACGTTCGCACCTTCCTTGAACGCATACTTGGTGCTTTTATCCTCACCGGCCTTCTCGTGAAGTTCGGCGCGGAACCGGATAAAGTTACCGTCCTGCTGTGCGACAAACTTAACGTCGCAAGTCTCCAGCTTACGGATGGAGTTTTGGATGATCGACCATGCGTCCTCGAAATGGTACTTTGGCGAGTGTACCCTGCCGCCCGTCCAGATCGGACCGAATGACAACCCCAACGGTTGCAGGTGGTTTGCCTCCTTCAAAACCCGCCAGAAGATACGCCCCACAACTTGGTCGATGAAAGCGCGGGTTTTCTGTGTGTTACGGTACTTCAATAAAAATTCGATAGTGTATGCTGTAACGGTGACAGAGGACGCGTCCCAAACGGCAGGCATATCAATCACGCCGCCCCAATGTGGTAACCCTATGTCGCTACTGAACTTGACCAGTACCCGGTTGCCGTAACGGAAGTTTGTCTCAATGGCTTTTGGGTCCGTTTTCGCCATCTTGATTTCGATACTGGCAATTTCGTTCAACCGCCAAGCTATGTTTTCAATGTACGGGTGTATCTGGTCAATGATGCGCCCGGTACGGTCGCCGATGAACACCTGCATGCCCATTAGTAGTACCGCTCCCGCCATTTTACCGTAACTGTCACAGCGACGGTGCCGGGGTCGGTAAACTTGAGCGTGTTACTACCCGGCGCGAACGTGAGCCATCTCTTGCGTACCGTGTCGGTTTCTACGGCCTGTCTCTGCGAAGTACTGTCCCGTAAGTAAACTACGGTGTCGTTGTCGGTGTCGATCTTAAGCGTCTGGTTGATTGCCATATTGAACGTGACGGTCATGATCTCTCCCGTCGTCTGATTCTCCAAATCGACGCTCAACGGGTAGTTGTCAGTGTCCTCCGGACAGAGATAAATAGCAGGTACTTCTGACGTGTCGAAGTAGACCGTCATCCCATCAGCGCCGACCATCGACTTGAACCAGAAGTTCCACAGACTTATGGCGTCACCTGCCGGGTCCCAATCTGTCCCATCCTTGGCCTTGGACCAGGTGTCCCACGTCGCAGGGTTGGTCGGTGGGGGGATCTGGTATTGGTAGCGCCTAGCACCGGTGTCTCGCTCAAGGTATCTGGTTTCCGCAAGCCAGTTGCTTGTATCTTCGGCATAACTTTCGCCGCTCCACTCTGCATTCACCGCACCGCAAGGACACCACAGTTGCCAACCAAAACTATAACGCGTGCGTGCCTCGATACGTGCGCCGATATAGGTGTAGGAACTGAGGTTCTGCGTACCGAACTGACCTGTGTAGCATATCCCTACCACACTCGGGTCACCGATGCGCGCTATTTCGCCGTAGTTCCGCCACACGCCTTCACGGTTGTCCTGCGCCTTTTGCTCGCCAGCATCTTTCGGCATCGAGCCAAACGTGGCGTACTTCCACTTGGTATTGTCGCTGTCAGTTGAGACTATACTAAAGTCCGGCTTCCAGTCGTTATCTACACTTGGGGCGCTCGCGCTCGGATTGCCATACCGTAGCTCAACCGTGTGTTGTATCCACCAGACCGTAGCCCCTACAGAGTGCAATGCTTTCGACGTACCCCACAGGTCACGCGTGATACCTACCAGCTTTTCTTCCGCCAAGTCGCGTGCCGTGTAACTGAATATCTCGTTGTCGATCCGCACGATCCCTTCGTCGGGGAAGTCGTAGATGTTCTCGCCAATCTCGATACTGTTGATCGTACCAGTGGCCGGTATCTGCGTGATGAGTGAGTCCGACTGCCCTGCCTGGAACGGGATGTTGACCCAAATGTAGGTATTAGCGTTACGGACGGTCGGGTAGGTCCAGCGGTTGACCTCCTTCCCATCTATGAACACGCGCAGGTCCTCCAGGTTGGCCTGGAATCTACCGGTGTCCGTTGTATCAATCGGCCCTATCCGTACAGGGTAGTTCCTCACCGGGCTGTTCGAACGCCACGAAATAGCGACCGGCACACTATAAAGGTACTCGCTTGTTTTTTGCGTCGTAGGTTTGATCTCGATGATGGGGTAAGCTTCATCGGTACCATTGTTGGTAAAGGCTTGTGTCTGGCCCGACGCGGTGACGCTCCAGCCGCCCTGGCTCTCATTTACATTACGCCAGCGTACGTCGCCGTGAGTCGTCATCAGGATGAAAAAGGCGTCACGGCTACCCACCTGGGGTGCAGGGATGGGCTGGATGTCTTGACAGATGGCATACTTGTAACGGTCTTTTGCCCCATCCTCGTCCTCCACCACCAGTTTTTTGGGTGTCTCGTCCTCGGGGTCGAACCAGCGTAACAACTGGTCGCGCAGGGTGCGTTTGTTGGCACCCTTGATGTGGACCTGTATCCGCATGACCTCACCAGGACGGTCCACCCCGCCGACCAGAGGCCACGCACCATCCCTTTTCACCAACTGCGGGTTGACAGCCGGTAGGCCCCACTCGTTGGCCGGGACGAAACCAGCGGTGTAGTTCGTCTGATCGTTTAAGTTGTGTCCATCCCAGCTAACTACCTTCAGGTCGAAGTCTGCCACTATGCACCCCCAGGTATCGTCAGGCCTTGCATCTGACCCAAGAAGTCTTGGGCATCCGACGTGTAGACGTTGACCGTCTGAATGTAGAGCACCTGGCCCTCACCATACGGTTGCCGACCGCGCATCGCCTTACGTAACGCACGGGACAGGGCGTTAATACCGACCTGGTTCCCTAGTGGGACTACAGCTTCATTACTATGCAGATACGCCAGCCCCGGTCGCATCCAGTACCCACCGAAGTGCTGTTCTTCTGGTCCGCCGAACCCGGAGCTACCACCACCGCTGGCGCCCTCTGCGGCCTGGCCCTGCAAGCCTATCAGCTCTCTCAGCGAAGCCACCGCACCCTTTATGGCACCCCAGATTGAATCAAAAAGGCCCAGCATACCGTTGAACAAGTCATAGCCGGTGTTAAGCCACCATTTCTCGACCTCTCCCCACGCTTTAAGTAGTTTTTCTTCAAACCACTCCACAATGTCTTTCAAGACCGATAGAATGCTGTCGGTCTTGTCGCCCAACAGTGTTTTGAGATCGTTGAGGGGGTCTTTCAGGTGTTCGTTCCAGAAGTCCACGACCTTCTGCCACGCACCGTCCGGTCCCGCAAGTTTCTCTTTGAACCAGTCCACCACATCCATAATCGCTGGTTTGAGCGGGTCGTTCCAGAAATCAACAATGCTTTGCCAAGTGCCACTTAGATGTTCGTCCCAAAAATCAACAACCTTCTGCCACGCACCGTCCGGTCCGGTGATACGTTCGTCGAACCACTTTTTGATGTTCCCCGTGACGGTATTGAATTTTGTTTCGATGTCTGTTTTCCATTCCCCTACCGTTGTACCGACACTTGTCTTGAAGTTCTGAAAGTCTGTAATACGGTTGTTCACCCAAGTCTGAATGTTTTGTGCAGTTCTGTTGCTCCAGTCCTGGATACCCTGTGCATCGCCAAGGTTTCTGAAATCTTCGATGCGATCATTGACCCAGGTCTGAATGTTTCGTGCAGTTCTGTTGCTCCAGTCCTGGATATTCCGCGCAGCGTTGTCGCTCCAGTCCTGGATACCCGCCGCCATATCCTTGCTCCATTGGCTAATCATTCCTTTCGGGTCTTTGAAGAAAGGTGATAGCTTCTCATCCCATACCCTACCAATGGCAAAAGACAAGTCCTCCCAAGGCTCTTTGAGTTCACCTAGTTTAGTTTTGATCTTCTCGATGTTCTCCCATGCTTCTGGTGGAATCAGGCTCAACAATTCGTCCCGGATCGCATCAAGGTCAGGCTTGGCAGTCTCAAGTATCTCCTTGAAGTCGGGCATGGTGAACTGCAACATCCCCTCCTCTTCGCCCTTTTTACCCTTCTTTGGTTTGGGTACCTTGAGCTTCTTGAGCTTACCAACTGATTTCTCCAATGCTTCGTCGATACGCCGTTGCCAGTCGTACATACGCCGTAACTGGTCGATCAACGACTCCTGCCACCTCACCTGTTCCTTGAGAGTTTCTACTCGCTCTTCCGCCTTGTCGCGTTGCTTCTCAAGGTTGTCCATATCCTGCTTGGCTGCATTACGACGTGCCCTGGCTGCATCCATCTCCGCCTTCTTCTGGCGCACCAGGATTTTAGGGGCACGGGTTTCCACCAGCTCATTGTACTGGTCTGTCAGCGTCCCCAGGCGTTCTTCCGCTTTTTTGAACGCCTCTTCCGCACGTTCGAAGGCCGCAGAAATCTTGTTGTACTCTTCTGTGGCCTTGGCAAGAGCAACCTGTCGGCGTAGCAGTTCTGCCAATTCCTTCCCGAACTCCCCGCCGATTTCCCGTAACCTATCATAGATACCGGAAGCAAGTACGCCCGTCCTGGCAAATTCGCTCAATGCCTTTGCCAGGTCTTTGGTGTATTGGATCAATTCGGTACCGAACATTAACTCGTCGACGGCACCAATGTCCAGTAACGTACGAAACACGGACTCCAATCGGCGTTGTACTGAATTGAAGATGTCCCACTCAGCACCCATAAAGCCGTGGAGCCATTCAGTGAACGCCTTAGCACCCCAAACGTCGATGTCAGGGGCAACTCGGGGTGGAGAGCCTGGACCAAGCCAATAGTTCAACAGTTTAGTGATGAAGTTCATGACAGGGACCAGGATTTCAACGGCAGCCTCCACTATGCCCAAGGCAAGAGATGTGATGATGTTGACACCCCAACTAAAGGCATCGCGGGCCGTCCTGCCTAGCTGATAACTCAGGCTATCGTGACCTTCCTTCCCTGCCTCTTCCATGGCCAGGGATAAGTTGCTCCCGAACTCCCCCATACTGGCCGCCACCTGCGCCAGCGGGGGTTGTATGGCAGCGGGTAACCTACGGAAGCCCCTAATAACCCCTTCAGCAAAATCAAACGAAAAGGTAGTTACTGTCTCGACTAATTTCCCAATTTGTTGACCGACATAGGCAAAGAAACCGGCATCCGCCAATCCTTTGATTTCCTCTGTCAGCCTCCGGATCGAGCCAGTAGCAACCTCAAGAGACGGTGTGAGTAAGTCCACACCTGACCAATAGAACAGGTTCTTAATCTCCTGGATCGCACCCCTAAAGGTGTTCCGCATACGCTCGCCAGCAGTACCGAAGTTTTCCTCGGCATACCTGATGAATGTCTCGGACACCTCTTGCATCGTCATCGCACCGGACTTGAGCTGGTCGCGTACCTGTGCCACGCTCATACCCAATTCGTCGTAAAAGACACGGGCAAGGTCCAACCCCGCCAACCTTAACTGGCGCAAGTTGATGGCGGTAAGGTCACCGGCCACAAGGGCTTGTGCCAGGTTGTAGTTCAGGCGTTGGACCATCTGTGTGTCCAGGCCCAATGCTGCGGCAGTCGTGAGGATCGCTTTGGTCAGTTCCACAGCCTGCTCCGAAGTGGCACCGTAGGCCATGTTCAACCGCCACGTCCGCTGGATGGCGTCAACCGGGAAGGCACCCAACGATGCCAACGATAGCTCGCGCAGCACGCCAATCATGTGTTGGGAGTTCTTCGTAGTGCCCACCAAGGCTTGTTCGGTGTTTTCGAACGCACCAGCCAGGACGGCCTCACGGGCTATCAACGTTTCCACACCAACGGTGAACGTCTGCAAACTTGCCGCAGCGTCGATGGCGCCGCTGACAATGTTCCGCAACCCGTTAATGATGGCGAAGAAGCCACGCGCAACGGCAAAGCCAACGGCAATATTACGTATCTGTTCCAATGCGCCTGCAACGCCCTTGACTTTGCCGCTGGCAAGGTCCTCAGCAAGGATACGTAGGCGTATTTCGCCGCCTGAGCCTATACCCCTAGAAGCCATTTATTTCAACCCGCGTTTCTGCCTTTCCAAGTCAAGTCGCAGTAGTACACCACACATTTCATGTTCTTCCGGTGTTAGCCTTTCGCCACGTTGTAACTTCTTGAAGGTATCGTAAATACCTGTCAAGCCAACGACGCGTAACAACCGGCTCATATCACAATCTTCGATCTCTTCCGGTATCTTGTGGAACCGTTCACAGAGCCAGCCAAGGACTAGCTCATAGGGCGGCGCTCCCACACCGTATGCAGCATCGACTACTGCGAGCTTGACTGATTTGGGGCTTCGCTAGTGCTCCCCATCACCTTGGTGGCAAGGTAGAAAATTTCCTCGATATCCAACAACCACAATGTTTCAGCCGTTGGCGGCGGTAACTCCGGGCGCTCTTCATCCCAGACATCGGTCCAGTTCCAAGAATGGATGACCTGCGCCAACAATGGGATCAGCTCATGTAGTACACTCGCAAGGCTATCGAGTTCCTCTTCCCCAATTTCGTCGTCCTCATCAACCTGTAATGCCTGGATGTCAAGTAGTAGCCGGAAAAGGCGGGCGGGTAACCGCTTGCGTAGTTTTAACCACTCGTCTTCTCGTGGCTTGTACTTTTGTCCATCATCGCCTGTGAGGATGAAGTCGTCACAATCCACCTTGATAATGGGCAACTGTATTCTTTTTTTTGTCACAAATCCTCCCCTAATTCAGCTAAGACTACGAGAACCCGGCAATCGTCAGGTCACCATCGCCAGCGAAGTCCGAACTCAACCCAACGGCGCTACCCGTACTACCTTCTTGAGAGAAACTGAAGATAGCGTTACCGTTGTAGTAGGTGGAGAGCGAACCACGGTTCGGGTAGATCAGGATGTCCACACTACTGTTAGCCTGTGCGGCATCCTGTAGAATCTTGTCATCACCCTGGTCCCACGCGCCGATGGAGCCTGACCAACCGGCAAGACCTGGAACGCTCTTTTTCCAGGTATCGCCAAATTGCGGTGTCTCCACCGTATCCTTGTCGAAGCTGATACTCCAACTGTTTGCCCCTATGATCTCCTGGCCGGAGACATAGAGTAAGCCGTTTTTACCGTGAAAAGGGGCTCCCATCTCACAAATCCTCCAATACAGGTACTAAAATTTCTTCTGCACGTCTCACGAACGAACAGTCTTGAACGCGGGTAAGGGCCTCCTGGGCCATTTCCTCGCGCTCGTCCTCATGCGTCATAAAGTAGTCAACCTTTGCCAGTAAGTCCTCCTTATCTGCGTACGTCGCCACACTGTCCCCAAACACTTCCTCCAACTCCGGTCGTTTGTTATCACACAACTGGAACGTCCCGCACGCTGAAATCTCAAACGCGCGTGGTCCCAGACTGTGGCAATCCTCTTCGATGTGTAACCAGTTTCCATCACAGTCCGTACCTATCGTCGTCCTGTTGTGGTTAATGGCGATCTTGGTACCGTTGTACCAGAACGCCAGCTCTTCGTTGTGGATCATCGTCCCCGCCAACTTCTGTGTGTCCTCTACATCTTTCAGTTCAGGGTCAATACCCGCGATCGCCACGTTATAGGGTAAGTCCAACAACGGCTCCAATAACGCCACCCTCTCGGGCCACAACGTCCCGTGGAAGAACACATCCGTACTGTACCGTCCTGGTGGTTCCTTACGCGGTCTGTGCCGCTTGGCTCTATAACTGTGCGGTAAGTAGACCGTTCGTACCCCGGCAGACTGCTCGAACAACGGTTCCACGCTCAACAGGTCGTTGGTGAAGGCCGCCGCTATGTGCCCCTTCTCCATCATCACGACTTGTTGTCTATCCAGGTATGGCGACTCTGTAAGCAGGAGTGCCAACGGTAACTGCAATCTATGTAAGAGGTCATAAGCCCGGCGGTGTAACATAAAGCCATTCACGATCAGTACCACATCCGGCACGAAATCGACCGCATCAATGGCGACGTGCTCACTAGCCAGTACCATGTAGGCATCGTCGAACGGCGCGAACCCATCGTCGTACTCTTGCCGATAGTATTCGATGCTCACGCCGTAGAAATGTATAGCGGCGTGGTATTCATACGCCTGGACACAGTGCCCCAACTCCATCAACGCAGCCTCATAACCCTCAGCTACATCAATCGTTGAGACCGCGTGGCCGGGGTAGACCAACAAGATCCTCACCTACTCACCCCCAACACGTAGAAGGGTTCAAACCACGCCACTTCCCGTTCTACGATCAACCCGTAACGTCCCTGGTACCAACCACCGCTGTTCCCCGTCAATACGTCTATCTCGTCCACCGTGTAAGCGTGCCGGTGGAACTTGCTCGGCGCGCTGACAGGGATGGACCACAGTAACGGCTTGTACCGTTCCAGGATGATTTCCGGGTGGTTAAGGTGTTCCAGTACCTCAAAGGCCACATAGATGTCGGCAGGGTAGACGGAGTTGATGATGTCCTGTTGTTCAAACGCCAGGTTCCCCGCACGGAACACCTGTCGCGCAAAGGTCACCGCTTCCTTGTCGATTTCCACGCCCGTCACTTCGTCGGCTACCCAACTCATCATGAACGAGCCATAACCGGTACCACTACCCAGGTCCACCACCTTCTTGTGGTATACCCAGGGTAAGGCCCAGGTATAACGGGCGACGTGATGGTGCATCACGTCTACACCACAACCCAGGTTCCACGGCACCATGCGCTCGCCGGTGTAGTGCATTATTCGTCCTCGTCTTCCTGCTCCACTTCTTTTTTTTCAGGCTCTTGGCACACCAGCGGTATAGCCTCTAACTGCTCGGGTAATAACACCCGTACTTCAAACAACCCAAACCCATGCATCTGCGCCGGGCTTTCCACAAGCTGGCGCTTACCGTCCTTCACCAGCCAGTAGGTTGGGTCGCCATAAATCTTTGCGTAATACTGCATCTGTTCTCCTTATGGTTGGTAGGTCACACGACGGCTCATATCGACTTCTACGCCCCATTCGGTACCCACCCATCTCTTACCCGTATTGGGCGGCCACTCCTTCACAGCCTCACCCTCGTCATCCACGATCCCCGCGTCGTAAATCTGTGCGTCTATCCCGTCCAACTCCGAAGAAGTAATGAAAGCGTTTTCAGTACGCTCGTAAAACGGGTCCAGCTTCTCGGACAATGCACCGTAGTCGCTCTGCAACACCCTGCCCACCAGGAGGATAATCCGCCAGCGGCGTACCGTCCGGTAGTCGTTGAACGAATGGTATTCGTGCTCCGCACGTGCAGGGACGATGATGTAAATAGGACAATGTGCGTCTGCCAGGTCGGGGGGTGTGTAACGCGCGACCGTTTCCACACCCTCTATGCCCCACAGAATTGTCTCAAGTTGTTCCCTTACAGTGTCAATACCCGTTGCCATTACAAGAACTCCATGAAGCTTGGCCCCTTGATCGGTAGGTCGAAGTTGTCCAACAACTCCTGCATATTGGTCTTGATAGCGACGCCCATCGCCGAAGGTACAGCCACAATTCCCGCTGTGCTCATGCGGAAATCGTAGATCATCTTGGTCAGGGCCATACAGGCCATATTGACGATCTCCGGCACCCTGTAGGTGTAGATTGCGGTATCCTCGTCATGTGGCGCAGCCGTCGAGCCGTTGACGCCGCGTAACACCGTGAGCTTGTTTGTTGACATGTTGATGGCGGTAGCCGCAAGCCACTCACTCTCGATCTTGAGCAACTGCCCTCGTGAGAACCGTGGCCCGAACCCGTAGGCGTTGATACCGCCGATGTCGGCTACCGTGACCGTTGTAACCGTCGCGTTGATACCACCCGTGTCCTGTACGGTGTCGCCACTGTTCAGCCAGGCGTTGTCCCACTCGTCGTGGTACCCCCAGGTACCGGCCACCGAGATGGCCTTCTGTAGGGTACTGTCATAGTCGAAGTAGGCCGTCCCCGTCTTGAGAATCTGGATTTGGTACTTGGGATAGTCATTCAACGGGTACAACAGGTAGTCCGACGCAGAGATGGTCGAACCCGCCGACGTTAACGTGGTCACTTCCAATAGGTCATCGTCAACGAGTATTTCATACGCGCCCTGGTAGTTGTACCAACGGGTTTCGATGCGCGGGTAGAACTTCCGCTTCCCGCAGTACTTTTCCAGTTCTCGACTGGCCAGGCTGATGTATTGCAAAATACGGTCGTCGTCACCAAGCCCCATCGGTAACTTTTCTGTTGTGGCCCACTCCCGTAGTTCATTAAGCGTGCAATACTCGTTCATACCGGTATGAATTCCTCTTCTTTCGAATAAACCTTCCCGGTCGGAGACTGGACCGCGATACGTACCTGGATAGGTTTACCCTTCCAGGCTTTCGGGATCGCACCGTCAGCTACCGTGATCTTCACCTTACCGTCCGTACCGTCACCGGAAAAACTACCAACGACCTCGTTCTCAGAGCCGTCTGGCGCTATGATGACAATGTTTTGCGCCGTGGTGTAGCCGGACAGGTCCTCCACGTTTTTTGTGTCCGTATCCTTCCAGACAAGTTCAAGTTCGTAACCCCAAGACCCCGCTGCTATGTCTCGTAAGCTCATACTCCTGTTACCTCCGCATCCGGCGTCAGGTTACCTTTCACCGCCTTATCCGGTGTCAAGTTACCTTTGGCGTCAGCCGATGGCGTTAAGTTCCCATCAATGGTAAGTACTGGCGACAGGTTACCCTTGACATCTCCATCCGGCGTCAGGTTACCGTACACAATCCCGGTGATGACCGAGATCAAGATACCGGTTGCCCATAACGTGATGTCATCCGGCGTCACGCTTTGCCCGGTCATCGTGGCCGCCAGTTGTCGCGTGACTGTCAACAACGTCGTATCGCTGGTGGCCGACTGTCCCGCCATGACTGCGTTCATTGCCCTGGACACCGTAAGTGCAGACGTGTCTGGCGTTGTACTGCTACCTGACATCACTGCTTGGAACAGCTTGGCGAGCTGCAAGGTGATGTTGTCAGGCGTGACACTTGCACCGGTCATCGTGGCTGCCATCGACCGTGCGATTGCCAATGTGGCGGTATCCGTCGTGACGGATTGCCCGGTCATCGTGGCGACAAACTCGATGATCCCCGCAACGTCCAATGTCACGTCGTCGGGTGTGACCGAAACGCCAGCCATCACAGCCTGTAGCGCACGACTGACGACTAGCCCAACGTTGTCTGATGCGACAGTTGTACCGGCCATCACAGCCGCCATCGAGATCGTCAGTGCCAGTGCCACAGTGTCGGGCGTCACCGACGTACCGCTCATCACGGCCTGGAACTGTCGCGCTACCGCAAGTACGGCATCGTCAGGCGTGGTACTCGTACCGCTCATCACGGCTGACATCAGCCTGGACACGGCCAGTTCAACCGTGTCTGACGTGGTGCTTGCACCCGTCATCACGGCAGAAAAGTCGATGATCCCCGCTACCGTCAGTGTCACGTCATCCGGTGTGACACTTGCGCCAGTCATCACGGCGACCATAGCTCTTGCCACGGCTAAGGTGATAGTGTCGGGTGTAGTACTTCCTCCGGCCATCACCGCAGACATGGCCCTTGCTACAGCCAATGCTACAGTGTCAGGCGTGGTTGAAACGCCCGTCATCGTTGCTACGAATTGCACTATGGCTGACACATCGAGTGTCACATCATCCGGTGTAACACTCGTGCCCGTCATCACGGCAACCATTTCACGGATGACGTTGATAGCTACGGTGTCAGGTGCAGTACTCGTCCCGGCCATTATTGCGGCCATCGAGCGTATTACGGCCAACGTAACTGTGTCCGGCGTGGCCGAACTCCCCGTCATCACAGCAGCGAAGCTCTTGATGATGTCGAGCGCCACGGTGTCCGGCGTGGAAGAAACACCCGTCATCACCGCTGTCAACGCTCTGGCAACTGCCAGTACAGCCGTATCCGGTGTGGTACTGGCACCCGTCATTGCTGCTACTAACTGGCGTACAACCGCCAGCGTTGCCGTGTCCGGCGTTGCGCTTGCTCCCGTCATCGTCGCCAGCATTGAGCGCACCACATTGATTGCCACGGTGTCAGGTGTAACACTCGCACCGCTCATAACCGCAGCAAAGTTCTTGATGATCTCAAGGTTTACTGTGTCCGGTGTGGTACTTGCGCCCGTCATCACAGCCGCGAACGCCAGCGCCAAGGACAACGTTGCCGTATCCGGTGTTGCGCTTGCTCCGGTCATCACGGCTTGCATTGATCTGGACACTGCCAGCGCAGAAGCGGTCGGTGTCACACTGGCCCCGGTCATCACGGCGCTGAAGTTGACGTCGGCTCCGGTGCTGTAGTCGATATAGAGCGTCGGATCGTTCGCCGAATCCTGTGTTGCACCGCGATTGTTGTTGCCGTTGGCGCTCCCGTCGTCCTGCAACTGAAGCATTACTGCGTCGTTGCTGATCGTGTAGGAATCGACTAGTTCTTGAAAGATCGTGGCTAGTGCTGCCGATTCGTTCCAACTGCTTGCAGTCCATAATTGATCGTCATCGACAGCGGCGGTTGTTTCGGTGTCGGCCCAGTATTCAGCGGCGGTGGTAGGAGCGGCGGGATTGTCCTCATCCACGCCATACCACTTCATCAGGGGTGAACCAGCGCTAGCCGCCATCCCGTAGATATCGACGTGAGCCGAGTTGATTGTTCCGGAGATTGTGATGCTGGTCCAGCGAATGAAGATGTTGTTGTCTTTCCCAAACGCCTGCCCGCAGTCCATATAGCCAGAACTGGTGTCTAGGTTGTTATTTCGCTCAAATCCATCATCGCCGCTAGCCGCTGGCGCGACGTGATCGACTGTTGGGTCTATTTCAACCGGGTAATGGACCGATGACAGCCAGGCCCAGGGCACAAGCACGCTGACGTACAGGTTTCCCGCCTTGCGTTCAAGGCGATAAACGCAAGGCGTCACTTCGTAGTCCAGTTGTTCGTCTAGCGGGTTGCCCCCCGCGCCTTCAGCCCGAGCGGCCCTGAATTGCCAGGTAAAGCTCTGGTCGGCACTCAACCGAAACTCGACGTTGTTAGTGGCCAAAACCTCCGTGTTGTTCTTCTCATTCCACTGAACACCGTCAACCCAGATGCCCACGCCTCTGCCATGATCAAAGATGAAGCGCAACTGCAACATCGGGTTGCCGCCATCAATGATGAATTGAGGCGGCGTGCCCAAGGACGCTGCATCTTGAATCACCAGCTTCTTGAGTAGCGCGGTCGGTGCGTTCTGCCAGACGAAATCAAGCCCCGGCCCAAACGCCCCGGTGAATGTGAGCGTGTCGTCATCAATCGTGGGCGTCACAGGCTGAGGATCGCTGATAGCCTCGATCTGTTCCAGGTCATTAGTCCATTGAAGCTGTTGTGGCTGGAACGCCACTTCTTCGCCAGTCGCGGCGTCTACATAGCGGATGATCTGCCCCGCATCAAATTCCTGGGTGCCGGGACCGAAGTAGGCGCTGTAATCCGCCCGCTTCATCACCTTGAGCCAAGGTGCGTCGGCAACCGGATCGCCGTTTACCCA
>JABAOC010011816.1_pt1 | contig 18697 bp, 12 predicted proteins | sample 7062161 | NCBI WGS metagenome assembly JABAOC01 (sample SAMN14538625, study PRJNA623070) | marine sediment metagenome | biome: marine biome [ENVO:00000428]; feature: marine pelagic biome [ENVO:01000023]; material: deep marine sediment [ENVO:00002113] | place: India: Gulf of Khambhat ... | reverse complement strand
ACTGCTGTATTTGGACTTATTTCCTCAATAATTCCATATTTTTTCAATTTTTCAACAAAATGTATGAGCCCCTTGATCGCAAAGTAGTTTTTTAGCTGGGCTCGCTCACATATCGTTAGAAAACGTTCCGCTTGCATACTTGGGTGGGGTAGGTATTTCATAAAAGCGCTTTCAGCCATATTCAGTGTTAATTTTTGTTTTACAATTCTTTTTGCTTTTGTTCGCCGCTTAATTATGATTGCTTCTACAAGTCCGGTCTTATTGAACACATAAGTAATTCGTGGTTGCAGATTGGGTGTTTCTCGCATGTATATATTTGGTAACGCGTCTTTTTGTGATTCTTTATTTATTTCTTGAGCTATAGCGTCTATATTTATCGTTATTTCAATCTGTGTTGATTTTGCCGAGTAGTATGTTGGCTTTCCCGGTTTATCGGGAATTAGCTCTCGATCAATGAACTGATAATCAAATAACAGGTCTAGATATTTCTTTGCTGTACTAATATGAATCTCAAGAATTCTTGCGACATCTGCTGCGCATAGTTTTTGGCTTTGTTGAGAAAGAATGGCCAAAATTTTCAAAGTATAGTCGTTTGAAAACATCTTTTGAAATTCATGATACGTTGGTGCCCACGTTTTCAAAGTAAACCCCAATTGATATTTATCTAATTTAGATAGACTAATATCAAACGTGCTTTAAAAACCTTTCTTTTAGGACAGATTAACTTAAATTCAACTTGACGAACGATTGTCACCTCTACAATAGTTGCATCAAATGGATGAAGGAAGAGGGCGACCGTAACCAACTGGAGTAGCATCAAAAACCCTGATTGACAAAAATATTCAAATATACACTTAAGATTGGTTAAAAAATTTGACAAAATGTGAGGAGTCTAAGAAAGCCATGAAATAGGATATTGTAACACTAATCTTCACACGCTTCTGATTTAAAGGTCATGAATCTATTTACAAAGATTATCCTGTCTTCATCCGTTGTCGAAGCTCTTTCGTTGCGTTCCAGTCTATTTCAAGAGTTTTTGGATCAAGTACAACACCATAATCCTCTTTTGCGCTCTTGAAGGAAACATAATCCTTTATAACGTCGAGGCGTACCATCTCTGGATCCCGCTCTAATGGATCTCCATATCCTCCACCACCACCAGTTAGGCAGATCAACCGCGCACTAGGCTTCAGCCGGAAGTTGGTGGCTTTGTTCAAAACGGTATCTGGGCCACCTACCTCTTGTTGTACGACTACTTGATTTATTTTACCTGGTTTGCCTCCAAAAATGCCCCATGGGGGACATTTTGACCGTTCATAGGTTATTGTTATGCCTGCCTCGTGCCCAAGGATTTTATACGTCCTATTATGTCCTAATCCACCTCTGAATTTTCCGGGACCTCCAGAGTCTTTATAGAGTTCATAGCATTCGATCATTAGAGGATGCCGGATTTCAACCGCTTCTACGGGAACATTTAGAGTATCGCCGTCAGCGATGGCAATGAGCACGTTTTCACCATCTTCAGTCGATTTAGCACCCCATCCACCCCCTTCTGGTTCCACATGGATGTATGGACGATTGCTTTTTGGATCTACGCCGTAGATAAAAGTTGCACACACATCTCCATAATGGGCTGCGGGAATTTTATCAGGGATAGCTGGCGCCAACGCTTTGAAAATCGTATCAATCAGAGTCATAAGAGGAATCCCGTATGTGGAGCATGGTGCTGGTTCAACGGCAGAGAAAACCGTTCCCAACGGGAGATTCACGTGAAGAGGTTTAAAACTGCCTTGATTAACAGGGAGAAATGGAGTTGTTATGCATTTGAAGGCGACGCGGCACGCAGAGATACCAGCTGCCAACCCACTGTTTGGCGATCCCTTGACCTGTTTACTTGACTCGGAGAGGTCCATGGTCATGTCACTACCTTCAATGATGATTTTGACTTTGACTGGCACATGTTTGCCGATTTCGATCCCGTCATCATCCAAGAAAGCCTCCGCTTCGTATATACCGTCTGGAATTTTCTCAACCTCAGCTCGAGTGAGCCGCTCATCATGATCAAAAATTTCCTGAATACAATCGAACACGGTTTCTTTCCCGTATTTTTCGATAATATTGATGAATCGCCTCTCACCCGTGCGGCAAGCTGCGATTTGTGCGCGCATATCTCCGAGAGAGCTTTCCGGAAAGCGGATGTTGTGTTGAATGATTCGCAAAACGTCCTCGTTCGGCTCGCCTTCCTTGTAAAGCTTAACGGATCTTAATCTCAGACCCTCTTGATAGATTTCAGTTGAATCGGTGAACCAGCCACCGGGCCCCTTTCCCCCAATATCAATCCAATGTGCGCGGGTAGCAGCAAATCCAACTAGTTCCCGGTTAGAGAAGATAGGCGAGTAGATAGTCATATCGCAGAGGTGTGTCCCAGTAGTGTAAGGGTCATTGGATACAATGACGTCACCGGGTTTAAACTCATCTCTACCAATCACTTCTAAACCATCTTCGATTGCCGCACTTAAATTGCCCAAGAAAATCGGGAGCCCGGCCGCTTGCGCGATAATATTTGCTTCTGCATCAAAAATGCCTATACTAAAGTCAAGGACTTCGTAGATGATTGTACTATACGCTGTTCTTGCTAAGTTAATTTTCATTTCATCCGACGCAGCGACTAGGGCATTTCTTACAACCTCTACCGTAACAGGATCGATACGTCGCACTTTATTCACCTCCAACTTCAATCACAATGTGTCCATATTCGTTGACACGTGCAATATCCCCTGGGTGAAGCACTGTTGTTGACGCATATTCCTCAATTACCGCTGGGCCACGAATGATATTGTCTGCTAATAACGCATCGCGCAGATACGCATGGCACTTGATGAAATCCTTTTCCTCCTCGAAGTAAACTAGTCTCTCCCCTCGGTACGCCGTCCTAGCGGGATTTTCTTCACCAGATTTAATTTGCATAAACTTTGGCTTCGATACAACTCCAATCGCTGTCAGGCGAAGGTCAACAATCTCTGTCGGTTCCTCCGGCGCGCAATGACCGTACCGTTTTTCATGTAATACATCAAATTGATTTCGAACTGTGGTTTTGTCATCCGTTCGAAATGCCCCGCTCGGTGTAGGGACATTTACGGTGTGCTCCTGACCGACGTATCGCATATCAATTGATCTAAGCAGTGACATTCGATCTTCTGGAATTCCCTCTTGTTTTAATACCTCAGCGCCTTCATTCTCCAACTTAAGATAGAGATCATTGATTTCATTAACGTCCGCCACATCTAATGGCTGGATATACGTTTGGACAAAATCATGGCGCATGTCCGTCAGCAACATTCCATTTGCGGAAAAATGCGCTGGGACCTGAGGTATAATTACATTTGGAATCGTTAACTCCCTTGCCAGAGCCAAACAGTGCATCGGGCCTGCTCCGCCAAACGCGATCATAGAAAAGTCCCGTGGATCGTATCCCCGTTCAATCGTAATCGCCCGGATGGCATGTGACATCGTAACATCGGCTACTTTGATTATTCCATACGATGCATCCACAAGTTCCATGTCAAAGTAATCCGCAATTCTCGTTTTGATCGCATTTCTTGCTTTATCTACATTTAGACGAATTTCACCGCCGAGAAAATACTCAGGATTAATTCTTCCAACAGAAACATTTGCATCTGTTACGGTTGGTTCCACTCCGCCCTTCTCGTAGCAAACTGGCCCCGGCTCCGCTCCGGCGCTCTGCGGTCCTACTCTTAAAGCGCCCACGGGATCTATCCAGGCGATACTCCCCCCACCCGCCCCAACTTCAATTAAATCGATTACAGGAACGCTTATGGGATGCCCTCGAACACCGCCGATCCGATATTCGGTCGTAACTTTGGGAAGTCCCCCTTCAATAAGAGATGTTTTAGCGGTAGTTCCACCCATGTCAAACGAGATCACATCTTCAAATCCTAGCAATTTACCTAGATGGGCAGCACCAATAGCTCCTGCGGCGGGACCTGACTCAATCACTTGAACTGGTTTTATCCCAGCGGTTGCAGCTGCCATGACGCCTCCATTTGATTGCATTATTAGTAAATCGCCAGTAAAGCCAGCATGTCCGATGCCTTGAGAAAGGTCGTGAAGATACTTTTTTGCTATTGGAATTACATAGGCATTGACAGCTGTCGTTGAGGTGCGTTCATATTCCCGGTATTCTCGCAATATTTCGTGCGATAGTGAAACATACGCTTCAGGATACACGTCAGTAATGATTTGTCGCATTTTTGCTTCATGGGAAGGGTTTACATAACTATGGATGAAGCATACTGCAATTGACTGTACACCCGCCTCCTTCAACTTGCTCACAACTTCACTTGCTTCATTTTCATTTAGCGGTGTTACAACCCCTCCATCATACTTTACTCGTTCCGTAACTTCGAGTCTCAACTCTCTCGGAATCAGAGGACGGGATTTCTTGTAAAAAAGGTCGTACATGTCGATACGGTTGTGACGACCGATCTCATACACGTCTCGAAAGCCCTTCGTAGTAATTAGGCCGGTTTTCGCGCCTTTCTCTTCTAAAATTGCATTAATTACTACAGTCGACCCGTGGATGAAGAATATGGAGGCATTTAAATTCACATTTCCTTTCTCAACACATTCATTGACTCCCACAGTCAAATCTTTGGGTGTTGTTGAAGTCTTGCTTAGGAGGACCTCGCCAGTTGTTTCATCTGAGGCTATCAGGTCCGTAAATGTCCCGCCAATGTCCACAGCAACTCTTAAAGAAGTCATGACTCACACCTTTTTCTTCTATACATATAGCGGGCTCCACTCCATAATATCCTATATAAGATTACCGTCTACAAAATTCGACGAATAAAACGAATATTATGTAAAAAGGTCTTCCTTCTTGTTAGATATCTCAACTTCCAATTATTTGTCTGACTCCATGGTGTCATAGACGTAGTTGAGTGGAGGAAACCTAATGCTACTAAAGTAGAAAACTCATACTAATCATAGAAATCTATTTCGTAGATTTCATGTTCTAGATGAGTTCTAAAAATACCAACTGAAAAATTTGATTTTATCTCTTTTTTATTTAATCAAATAGAATTTTTTTGTTTAATATTATAAAAATATTAATTAAAATGGTTATAGGTATCATTGTGTTTATCCTCTCCTATAAATCACACTTCTCAGTGTGCAAAATAATTTATATGCCATTCTCATGATTGCATAATATTCCCTTCAATGGTTGCTGGCCGGGGTTCAATTTGAATAAGAATCAAGTTAGTCGTGTTTTTGTGGGCTTTGTAATCATCACCGTGTTATTACTGGTTGACGTTCAACAGCCGTATTTTCCATCTATGGAGAAGAACACTTTTGGGGTAGATACTTCTCTCCCCAGTGATTTAGAGGATGCAATTTCTCAGTTGGAAAAAACAGAGACCCGTTATGAACCATTAGGAAATCCGGGAATACCTCCCCCTAGATCTCCAGTCCACTTGAAAGAATTAGCGATTGAGTTAATTGCGATCAACGATGGTACTGGAGATATCACCGATAGCGATGGAGACGGATTATATGATTCCGTAGNNTGGGATAATGTGGACTCTGATAGTGATCATTTATCTGATTTTGATGAGGTCATGATCTATGATTTAGATCCCTTGCTCATGGATTCGAATTATGATGGTATTCCCGATCAATCCGAAGTCAGTGGAGTTTCATCATTGGATATAGATAACGATGGTGTCCCAAATGGTTACGATTTCGATAATGATGGTGATAATGTAAACGATGCAACTGATTTATCTCCATTCTCAAGATCAATTGCTTCTGATAATTTCCATTTTGAGTTAACTACGACCGGAAATCCTACCTATCTTACGTTTCAACTTCGCCCAGAGAATCCTGATCATTTAACGTTAGTTGATCAAATGTGGGATTGGCCCTCGCCTGATACGGACGGACTTATGCAGGATAGGGACGGTTCTGAAAATGATGTGTATGTTGTCCCCATATTGAGTCTTACTCTCCCGGAGACGGACCTCCCAGAACAAGAGGATGTACAAGACTATGGGACTCTCATTGCTGATAATACAATGTACATCCCGCTTGTTCCCGTCCGAGAGTTAGGAGAGATTGTCGCTTATTGTGGAAAAATGTTTTATCCCGCTACCATGACCGCGAAGTCCCTCGCGATAGATGCCCAATTTACATGGCGGGTTCTTGGAACGACGGATCTGGATGATTCAGGAACGACTGAGGATATTACTCTTGCCATTTATAAGGAAAACTTCATACTTACGGGATTACGTGTGGAAGAGAGTTTTGGAGCAGATCTGGGTGTGTTTACGAGTGAGAATTTGAATCGTGTTGTTGCGGCTGCTATTGTTCAAGATTTTGATTTTCTGCGAAATACGACTACTACCTTAATGGATATACCCTCCTTGCTCGAGTCACAGTATGGGGTGACCGTTTCCTCTCATATTCAGTCCTTCTCACATAAAGATGAAGGATATCTTACATTGGCTCAAGTGATCGTACCTACCATGTTAGACGCCTTACCCGAAGGACAGGTGCTGCCACTTATTACAGTTGTAGAAGATCGAGTTGCCCAGATAGATCTGGCAGAGTTGAACTCTATTGTTCCTATTCCGAGCAATACTTGGACGATTGATATAGCCACTACCCCCATCACCCGAACTAAGGCTTTAAAGATGGACTGGTATGATACTACCACTTATAGAGCATCTACGTTAGACGAAGTCTTAACTACCATTCAAACGTGGGGATTAGAGGAGGCCGTAGCCGATACTCTTGAACAACTGACCGAAGCTTGGATCAGGGGGGAGCAGATGGTCGTCAGTATTGGAGTTAACATGACAGATTTTAACATCCCGGATCTAGGAATTCATAGTGATCGCATCGCCAACATCTCTAATCATGTTACCTATTTGGCTGCGCTTAATGATGCAATTCCCTTCTTTACGAACTTATATCAGGGTCCCATTCAAGGAATGCTCAGTAACGGGCTCGCTGCGGTTGCTATAGTTGTTACGATGATAACAATTGCTATGAATCTGTATACCATGGTTCAGATGTACGAGAATTATGACTGGGATCCAAAAGCGGTGTATTATGGCACAATGGCCATTTTGCTGCAAAGTATCTATGCCATGACTGTCACTTGTATTGGATTGATCCCGTATGTGGGTTGGTTATTTGCATTGGTTATCACTCTCACCGATCTCTTTGGAGCTACAGCGGGCTGGTCTCAAGATTTGATAGATAAGATCCTCGAAGCGGTCACTGATACCCGGGCACGAACTGAGGTCAGTTTGGAGATTGGAGACCCCGAGATTCTGTTATACGATCCAGACAATAATCGGTTGGACGTTGGAGATCGGATTGAATATAAAACTCCGGTGTTTGCGATCGTGAATGTTACAGAATACGGGAACTACACTACAGATATGAGCAGGAGTTATATCGTGCCATCTTACCACCTCTGGGTTCCTCCTGGCACCTCTTCGAATACTGGAAGTTATAGTAATAAGGGAACAACAACCACTGATAATCTATCTTGGAAGGTGACTGAGTATGATGTGGGCGTCTGGGCCGAACCGGGGGTTGGTATGCCCAACTTTCCGATGCAATTTTGGCTTACAGCAGATTATAAAATTAAATATGAATGGGGACATTATTACGCCTTTTTAGTGTGGAAAACGCCTCCATTTGGATGGTGTTGGCATGAGGAGTATCAAAATGATACTCTCACAACTGAACCCTATACCATTTATTTTGACGTCATGCCGGCGAGCATCGATGAGTTTGTGACTTGGAGTGGAATTACTGCTCTGGATCCCGATGGCGATGGATTACTCAGCAATGAAGAAATAGATACTCATGCATGGCGTTGGGATACCGATTCGGATGGACTGAGTGATAGTTATGAATTAGTCGTTGGCACGGATCCTACAAACTACGACAGTGACAATGATGGCTTATTCGATTATTATGAACTGGTTTATGGCACTAACGCGACCCAACGTGATTCCGATTCCGATGGGCTTTTAGATTATTTAGAAATCGCAGGGTGGGTGATTCCCTTCAATTATAGTGACACAGATCAAGAATTTACCATCCATGTTCATTCTGATCCTAAACGCCCAAATTCTGATGGGGATGATTTAGATGACCTAATGGAGTATTACAGCAACCTGAATCCACAATCCTCTGACACCGATGGAAACGGAGTAGAGGATATTGCAAATCCTGGAGTGACACCCAGTCTTGAGGTGGTCTGGCAAAGTTCGGGAGAACTGGAACCTGCTTTATTCCAAAACCCACAGGATATCGCAATAGATCCTAACGATGGGGCGGTGTATGTCGCGGATACCGGTAATCATCGCATTATGAAATTTGATAGCAGTGGTACTCGTATTGATACCTGGGGGAGTTTGGGTTCCGCCCCGGGACAGTTTAACGCACCTCATGGAATCGCTGTAGATACCGTGGGTAATGTGTATGTTGCAGATACCGGGAATGACCGCATCCAGGTGTTTAATTCGACTGGAACGCTACTCACCTCGTGGTCCAATACGTTTCGGAGTATGGAATCGCACTTACTAGCGGATGACACTATGGATACGTTTGGTGACTCTGTGGCGATTAGTGATGATGGAAACACCATGGTGATCGGAGCTGCCTGGGCTGATGGGCTTATGAAATACCCATCGCATTACTGCGGGGCGGCATACATATTCGTACGGGGTGAAGATGGTTGGAGTGAACAGCAAAAGCTTGTCGCCCCATTAGCCGCTGTGACCCCCCTATCTTGGACCCACGATAAATTTGGTGATTCGGTGACAATCAGTGGTGATGGGAACATAGTGGCGGTCGGATCCCCATTAGCCCATGATCCATTTCTTTATGCAAAAACTGGAAAATGCGATTCTGGAGTGGTATATATATATAAGAAATCGGGAGCGACATGGGATCTTATTCAAACAGTGTACCCCGCTGACCCGGGGAATAGGCATCAGAATATGTTCGGCTCATCGGTGGCATTCAGTCATGATGCGAGTATTTTGGTTGTTGGAGCCATGTATGATCCCGGTTCATCCTCTCATTATTATTATTCTAGTGGAGCGGTGCATGTATTTAAGCGAACGGGTGATACCTGGGTGCAAAATCAACGCAAATTGATCCCCTCAGAATATATTACAGCTTGGGACGAATTTGGAGAATTTGGAATGTCAGTGGCGATCAGTGGAGATGGAGGTACGATAGCGGTCAGTGCCCCTCAATTGAACAATGTTTATCTGTTTCAATATGGAACGGTATGGGTTAAAATAGATATTATAACGGGTCGTAGAGCAACACTCAATGGTGATGGGACAACTCTGGTAGTTGGAGTACCCAGCCTCCAGCCCGAAGGAGTGAGTGTCTATAAATGGGAAGGATCTCCAACTTATGAATATAATCTGCAAGCTCAGTTAAACGGCACTGGCTATTCAGTGGCGCTTAACCCGGCTGGAGACACTTTGGTAGCGCAAAACCGGACAATTAAAGATGGTATTAGTATTCCTTGCTATTTGGTATACAAATGGAACGGGACGGTTTGGAACCAACTGGATACATTAATTGGAGTCGGAGCCGTCGGCGGTTGGGGCGGCCCATCAGTCGCGCTCAATGCAGACGGGAACACAGTGATAATCGGAGATCCTTATGGTTATGCCCATGATCCCGTACTAGAATCAGTGTTTGTATACAAACAAACACTACCTTTAGATATAGCAGTTGTCTCTAATCCGTATTACAAGACCGGTGATCCGTATCAATACATCGAATCCAAGGTCTATGTTTCATGTTATGATGACGAGTACGAGACCGTCCGATACTACGAATATGATGATGGAAATACTGGAGATCATTTTGAGTACGAATTTGGAAGGGAGTGGTTGGATCAGCCGGGGGACGTGGTGCTGGTTCCCACGGTACCACACGGGTATGATGTAAATTGGATCTATGTAGCGGATGTGGGAGCAAATCGCATCCAAAAGTTTAACCAAACAGGATCCTACAACGCCACAATTACCAGTCCTGAGGGATTTTCGGCACCGCAAAGTATGAGTGTGGCTGGTGACTATATCTACGTGGCGGATACGGGAAATACCCGGATTCAAAAACTCGATGCTTATGGGATGCCCCATGCCGTATGGACCGTGAGCGCGCCTCCTCAGGATATTGTAGTAGATGACGCGGAAGACCTTTATGTCCTCGAAGGTAACCGCCTGGTGAAATATTCTCAACAGGAAGAGTTTTTCCGTCCCGAGGTGGTCGATCCCGTCCCTGATCGAGATGGCGATGGACTCACTAATATCTATGAGGAGAACAGCTGGGATGTGACCTTTACCAATGCTACTGGTCAGTACACCATTCATGTTACGAGTGATCCGTTGCTGCCGGACACAGATTTCGATGGTCTTACAGATTTCAACGAAAGCACATTACTCTCGAATCCTCGTGATCCTGATACGGATGATGATGGAATTTCCGATTTTGAGGAATGGCTCGCAGGTACCAATTTATTACATTATGATACCGATATGGATGATCTTGAAGATGGTACCGAGCGTACTTTTGGCAGTGATCCCCAAAATACCGACACCGAAGGGGATGGACTCTCTGACCAAGTGGAATTTGATCTAAAGACCAATCCAAACTCTTCTGACACCGATGGCGATGGACTTGATGATCAAACCGAACAGGATTTCAATTCAGATCCTAAACATCCCGATTCTGATGGAGATCTGATGTTTGATGGGATAGAATATGATCTTGACACCGATCCGCAAGATCCTGATTCGGACGGGGATAATCTCCCCGATGGCTATGAACTGTTTTATGACACTGATCCGAAGAATTCAGACTCAGATGGGGATAATGTTGCCGACGGAGTCGAAGTCGAGCAAAAAATGGATCCCAACGACCCAGATAGTGATGGAGATGGGGTACTCGATAACACGGAACTGGAACAAGGCACGAATCCGTTGGGCGATGATACAGATCACGACGGGATCCCCGATGCTGAAGATTCACCAGATACGCCACAATTTCCAGAGCCCATTATCTTGGCCTATGATTCCACTCCAGAAGGAGAAATGTTCGCCGAACAACTTGCTCAGCATGCCTTAGTCGAAGTTGTATCTCCCGATGTGCTGTTAGCAAGTTACAAAGAAGAACCATACATTGTGTTAGTAGGGAGACCAGAGGAGGGATCCGGTATGGTGGGAAATCTGATCTACGAGCTTTTAGCAGATGCTGGAGAGGTACTCCCGCTGATGATGGAATCCGATGATTATCGACTTGCAGTTCGGTATGGGTACTGGACTCCAACACAGACTATTGTACTCTTATCTCATCCCTATGCCTTTGACCACTACGGAGTGTTGGATCTTTTGAGTCGCCAAACGGTGACGATCCAACCAGATTCGACCTTTGTTGAGTATCATGGGAGTTTATGGACGAATGTGGAAAGTGGAGGATCCGCAGAGCATGGGGAGATCGCCACAGGGTTCATCAGTGTCGCAGAGATCGATACCTTCAAAGCGACGGATGCCCTCCTCTTGGCGGATCTCGAGGAAGAGGTCCAACCGTGGGTGGAGCTGAGCCGGTATAATGCCTCTACCACGCCAGTCATGTTGAATTCATCCTCGGGCTTGGAGGATTATGAAAAGGCCATGGACAAATATCTCAACGTCACGGTGAGCCAAAATCTGCAGAATGACACCGCGGATCTCATTGCGGGTGCCGTGATCCAATACTACTATACAGAGACCAACTTGGATCGCACTGGGGATGGGGATGCCAATGATCCCCAAGATTTCAATGAAAGCACGTTGGGCCTGTATTGGCTCAACGAATCCTCGGGTGACTGGATCAAACTCAGTGATGATATGGAGTGGGTGTTCGCGACCGGAGTGAACACCACCGATGTGGAACTGTACGGAGAGAGCTATGCGGGCTATGTCTGGGCGTCCTTGGGGCACTTCTCCACGTATGGGGTGGCAGGACGACCCAACAACCGACCCCCCGATGTGTCGTCTGCCTATCCCAGTCAGGAATACCTGTGGCCTCCAAATCACAAATTTGTAGAGGTCACCATCGAAGGGGTGACTGATCCCGATGGGGACTCAGTTACCATCACCATTACCTCCATTACCAGCGATGAACCGACCGATACGCTCGAAGGGGCGGGTGGATCTAACCATGCGCCGGATGCATATATCAATGGCATTGGGACAGATACCGCGCATCTCCGAGCCGAACGATCCGGAACGGGTAACGGTCGAGTTTATGAGATTACATTTGTTGCCAGCGATGGGAAAGGCGGAGAAACCGAAGGTACTGTGACCGTCTCCGTGCCCCATCATCCGAAAAGAAACCTATACTACTGCATCGACGACGGGCAAATATATGATGCCACCGAGGGGCGGCAACAAGGGACGATAGGTAAGAAAAAGTAAACTGCATCATAAACTAAGAATATTCACATCAAAGAGTTTCATTCTTCGCTCCCCAATTCTCCTGAACGGCATACTCCTCGTCTGGCACCGGCGAAGGAAACGCCACAACGATTAGCCATTCTTAAAAAATAGCGATATATAAATACTCTATGTGTCTTTATCTCCAGAAAGATCAAGAGGAGCTGGCTGCCATGGAGGAAGATTTGAAACTCGCTAAGAAATTTTTCTTGCCCTTGCAATTCTCCAAAGGGGAATACTTCTATCCCTGCGAACTCTTCTTTGCAGGGAATGATGTCACGAAAAATTGGTTTCGCTATCGCCGGATGAAAACTAGGCCCCCCCTCACCTATTATTATCATGTCAACCGCTATGACGATTGCACTGTGATCCAATACTGGTTTTACTTCGCGTATAACATCTATCCGTTTGCAACTGGCCCTGGAAAAATCGCTATAAGTAATTTAATCGGAGATTCTGAGGAGGAAACCCGAAAAAATTTGATCAACCAAGCCAAAGATCCAAACCTTGCCAATCGATTAATCCACCAAACAGATGAAGTCGCAGAAATCCCGATTCGCGATATTTTCCTAAATCTGAAGCGTTTATTGACTGTGATGGACAACCATGACCACGACTTTGAGAAAATTTTAGTTTTCCTTGACCCAGATAGTGGAAAACCAATGGATATCCTGCTTAATCATCACTTAGAGCGGTTTCACTATGGGGCAAAAGAGATACGCGAGATTGGGTACCCCTTTTTAGTTTACGTAGAGCGCAATTCGCATGGGTTCTGCCATACACCCTGTCCGCCTTTTGTTTATTGCGGTGATGGGTTACGGACTTATGGAAAGCATTATCAGCCTGTTGCCATTGAAGAACTCAAAACGAAAGTGGAGGAAGTCGAAAGCCGTGGGATTCCTGTCTTAGACAAGATTGACAATTCGCTTCTCTGTCATGATAAAACCTCCCTCAAAATTATTGTACCATGGGACCGCGAGGAATATATCGATCCAAGACTAGATAAGAAATATGTGGCAGTAGTAGATATCCTCGAGCGGCTAGGTATTGACTTTGATAATCCCTTCGTTTCATTATTTAATCGAGCCTTCATTGGGCTTGCGAGCCAGCTAATGCCCCTATGTGATGATGTTCCAGGCTTCGTTTCGTTCTTTGACCGATTTTTCAATATGCTAAAGGATACTCTCCTCTTTTGGAAGAGATAATTGGCTAGTTAAAGTGTTCACACGTTCTAGAAACACACTAGAGATGAAGACGTAACACAAAAGTTTGGATTATTTGAAAGGTGGGATCACAAAAATGGAGAAAACATCAAATTTCATGAATGTTATCCTCATAGGCTTGGTTTCCGCAGTAACAGGAATCTTGGTATGGTATCAGGACTACGCGGGGACAATGACTGCCTTAGCCTGGATTTCAGTTATCTGTATGACTATTTGGGGTGCGATCTACGGTTACAAGCGTATTTCCCTCATAAATCTCATTATCCTAGCCATCGTAGCATTGTTCGTGGGCTTTCTAACAGAATTTATTGGTACTCAGGAAGGGTTATGGAGTTTCGGAGCGCATAATCCCCCACTCTATATCATTCCGAGTTGGATTCTCTTAGCCCTCACAATGCTCATGTTGACAGAACTTGGGGACGAGGCACAGTTTGTACCCACGATTCCTCAAAGTAAATACGATCATTATATTGGAGCACTCATTCCTGTCTTGTTTCTTGTATTTCTGATTGCAACGCTTGGCGAGTACCGCGTACACACTGGAGCACTGTTCTTCGCTTATTATATCGCATTGACCCTACTTAATGCTATTTACTATTTTAGTACTCCGGATACTAAGAAATTACTCCTTGCTATTGTTGCCGCATGGTTTGTGAGCGCCGCAGCCGAATTAATTGGAGCGTCATCCAATTTATGGAGCTTTACATACCAATTTCCAGTCTGGATCATCATCTCCTGCTGGAGTCTTGAGTGGTTGTTCATCCTTGCAGCGATAACTGTACTTCAAAGTATGCTACAAAAAAATGAAGTGAAATAAGGCTAAATCCGCCATGGGTTATTTACTAACTCGAGGATACTGGCTAACTTCTCATTTATTCAACACGTATAGAGTCATACAGGCTCTCGAAAAGCACATTTCAGTATACGAAAAATTAACTGGATTTTTAAGATGAATAAACCAAGGGTTGATTCAGAGATAATAGATGTCGATTGCTTTTGAAGTGAAAATGAACCGATATCTATTTTATCGAGTAACCCATTTAGCTCTCTTTAAGTGTAAAGTGCTTTGATTGGAACTTGATGGATCTGATGGGCATGATCCATTCTGTCTTTTTATACATCGCAGAATCGGGACTTCCTGTTCTTAGTCATTATTTTAGCTCTGAAGAGATCGAACTGGATTCGTCCCTCACCTCAGGATTCCTAGAAGCCATGCGAAATTTCATAGCAAATCTCATAAATGTCGAAAGTGAAGTCGAAACCATATCCTTGAGGGATTATCAAATCATCTATCAACTGAGGGAAGGGTTGGCCTTAGTTGCACTTGTCGATGAATATACTGAAGAGGAAATAGTCAGAAAAGGATTAGAACACGTCTTAAGGCAAATTAATAAAAAATTTCCCGAGATGGGAGCAGAAAAACAATTGGGATTTGTTCAATCCCCTGAAAAAGAAGAATTTGCGCTTAATGAAATTAAAAATATCCTACAAGAGGGTTATATAGGGCATATTTCGCATGTACCTCAACTCGTTCGAAAAATTCCCAAATCTGCAATCTCCCTGGGTATGATTTCTCCTACAGATTTTACTGTTGCTGAACTCTGTGATGGGAAGCGCACTCTAAGAGAGATTGCCAACCTTGCGGATAAATCGGAGACCGATGTGAAGATCATAATCGAAAAATTGATTGCTGACCGGATTTGTCAGATGATGGAAGTGAAAAGATGACAGTTGTAGAACCAATTTTTGTGCTCGATCTTATGGTTTGGGGCGCTGCCATTGGAGGACTAGCGTTCTTCTCGTACTCCTCAGGCCTCGACTATCGTCAAAAACAACTTGAATTCAAACTATATCTGGCTATTGCCACCTTAGCTTTCTTTATTGCCAATATTTCACACATCCTGAATACATACATTACTTCACCAGAATGGGTTGACTTTGGCTGGCGGTTCGCGTCTGTGTTTGATGGAATTACATTACTAACTTGGAGCGTTTCAGTGTCCATCTTCATGGAATTCGAAAAACCAAAAAGTCTTCTTTTACCAGGGCTCTCTGTTATTATGATCCTAGCTGTTATCGGTTTACCAAATATAGACAATGCAAAACTTATAGGCTACATTATTGCAGTGATCATTCTAATTGCAATCACCTGGATCTACATAAGTATGGCACGGATATCTGCCGGCGCGATTCGTACCAAAGCGATGTTTTTTGCCATTGGATTTCTTTGTTTACTATTAGGAAGGCTGCTACGCTCATCTTTGGTGGTTGGTTTAACAATAGCGTCACCAATCACCATTCTAGGAGGTTTTGTGGTTCTTGGTGGCTTGGTTTTATTGGCCCATACTTAATGCGAAGCTTTAGAGTGGAATCAATCAAACATAGTTTCAGCTTTTACTTCGGCTCAAAATACAATAAGCTACTTATGAAATTCCGCTTAAACTATGCCAAGCCCATTCTTCCATCCTCAAATTAAAGAAACGAGCGCTTAAAAGTAAGCTCATGACACAGAGAAAAATTTTCATGTCAAGATTCTTCTATTCCCTCCAATAACGGCTTTTTAAATCTATTGGCGTCTTTAGATCAAAGAAACAATATCCAAAATTATCATTTTCTGTTTATTTTCTTTTTTTTACCCTTTTCTCTTTGTCATTTCCTGTCCAGATGTCTTCTCTTGGCATATCTTCGATCCACAAACTCCTTCTTCATCGAGATGGTTACGACAGAAGGATTTTCCACATTTAATGCAGGTTTGAAGTACGTCTCGATAGTTACAGATGCTCCCGTCCTCTAAAATTTGTTGACAGTAGAGGTCCGCAAGAAGAGTGACCTCAACATCACGTAAATAACCCGAGTCAAGGATTTTTTCCTCTTTATACAAAGAAGGCACTGATAATTTCTTTGCAATGCATATTTTACACCCTTCGAGAGTCCGTTCCTCGGGTTCCAGCTCACATATACAATTCGCCGTATCCCAGAAGCCATTCTTCAACTCATAACTGATTTCAACCTTGAATCGCATCTGGGCCACCTACCAAGGAGCGAATTACTTTGACAGAAGTTATATCTAAACCAATTGATTACTAGCACTGCTAAATAATTTAATTAATAAGCGCTATTTAGAGTTACCTGAATAGAGGGAACTTATGGAACTCAATGATCATACTTAAGATTCGCATCATGATCGCAGTCAACATCCTCCCAATCGAACTCTTCGATTCGAGATCTAATAGAACTTACTTTGGACATCTAGCTTTTTGATGAGACCGAGACATATATTTGCCTTAGTTGGGCAGAATCAGTTACGCTGGGGAATCGTCATGTTCCTTACAACAAACGAAGAGCACCTTTTGGATGGAGAGGAAGGTGAAGCGATTCAGTTAGCAATGTCAGTTCTAGTGAAAATAGGGGAAATGTATGGGGCAGATAAATTCATAAAAATTGAGAACGTCCATATTGATGCTAGTACCTATTGTGGCATTTTCGATGCCGGGTTGGAATTTTGCGAGCGACTTGAAAGAGGAGGCGCAATTTTTAAGGTCCCAACAACGCTCTGCATAGCGGCTATTGACTTCGAAAGGCATACGGAATTTGATATCCCACATGAAGTAGTGGAGAAACAAAATAAGCTAGCTAAAGCGTATTTGAGAATGGGAGCCATTCCCAATTGGACGTGCTCTCCTTACCAATGCGGCAGTAATATCCACTTCAGGCAGAATATTGCTTGGGGAGAGTCGAACGCTATCGCCTTTGCCAATTCGGTGATAGGTGCTAGGACGATTCGATGTGCTGATTTTGTTGATATTTGTGCAGCTATCACGGGACTGATGCCCCGTTTTGGGCTCTATCTAGATGAAGAAAGACATGGTAGTGTTCTTTTTCAACTTGAAGACCTAAAGACAGCCCAATTTACAGCAACGGAATATGGAACCTTAGGTTACTATGTGGGTGCTGTGACTGGATCTCGTGTTCCTGTTCTTCAAGGCGTAGCAAAGAACATCTCCACGGACCAGTTAAAAGCCTTTTCCGCTGCGGTAGCGACTTCAGGTTCAATCGGCTTATTTCACATGTGTGATATCACCCCAGAGGCCAGGACCCTTGAAGAGGCATTAGGAGCTCAAAAACCTGAAGAGACCTTGGCACCTGGGAAAGAAGAACTCAATTCAGTTAGGGACACCCTTTCCACTCAAAATGGAATGGATCCCGAGATTGTTGTACTTGGCTGTCCTCATTATTCAGTCGAAGAACTAAAAGAAGTTGCTAGCCATCTCAAGAACAAGCGTGTAATAAAGGACAAGCGACTCTGGATCTTTACGAATAGGTGTGTTAAGCACCTTGTGAAGCCAATGGGATTATTAGAACAGATTGAGGCGGCGGGTGCTAAGGTCATATGTGACACGTGCTTTCTCCACATGCCTACGTCAGCTTGGGAGTTAAGTTCAATCGCCACAGATTCTGCAAAAATGGCCCATTATTCCCCAGGAATTGCTGATTTCAAAGTTAGTTTCTTAGACAAAGTTCGATGCATTGAGAAGATCACTAAATGAGGCGTGATTGATGAGTAAAATTAATTCCACCCGAATTCGATGTAATCCACTGATGAAAGGGTTTGCACATGGAGTCGCCCTTGTAACTTCTCAGTCTATTTGTTTTTGGGGGGGACTTGATCCCAAAACCGGAATTATTATGGAACGAGGTCATTCATGAACTAAGAGGAAAGAGCGTTGTAGAGAAGATTTTGGTTTTCCCATCTGGAAAAGGTTCCAGTACCGCTTCTGCCATTCTTTTAGAATCAATTAGACGTGGAACGGCACCTGCAGCAATCGTTAATGTGAAAACAGAACCAATTCTCGTAGTGGGAGCAATAATAGCGGAGAAACTCTATGGACATACCCTTCCCATTGTTGAAACCCCGGAACTAGATCCAAC